>Ga0206106_100084_pt1 | contig 173120 bp, 155 predicted proteins | sample 1B1ome_FD_148677 | JGI IMG/M metagenome (GOLD analysis project Ga0206106, IMG submission 148677) | Enriched microbial communities from leaf-cutter ant dump, University of Wisconsin, Madison, United States - 1B110A | ecosystem: Environmental > Terrestrial > Nest > Insects nest > Nest dump... | reverse complement strand
GCCCAATGATAAACAGTGACACCCCTGCTTCGGAAAAGGTCACTTTAAAAAACCATGTACCCCAGGCCGCGTTTCCCGTGCGTTTTACGGCCCTGTTATATACCCGTACCCCCGCCGTCCATAACATACAGGTGAAGCTGAATAACCGGGTCATCGGGAATATCAGGCATACCGGGTTTGATCACTTTTACGTAAATGCCGAAGTGCCCGGCGCAGAACTTGCGGCAGACCCCTCTTTTACCTTTACCACACAGTCACTTATCAAAGGAACTGCAGTGGCGCATTCCTGGACCAACTATACCGTTACTTACCCCCAGCTTATTGATATGAGTGGCAGAGATACCCTCACCCTGAACCTTCCCGCCTCTTCCCGGTCTTCTTCGGTGCTCCGGGTAAGTCATGCAGGAACGGGCCTCATGGCCTATGATATTACCGGTGTAGCGTCAGGAAAACAGATTCCTTTATCCGGTGACGGCATGTATGTGGAAAACAGGGCACAGGTTAAAAAAATATTCCTGTCGCGTAAAATCCTGGGCTTTGGTGAAGGCCGGCCGGTAAGTTTCACCCTCCCCTCCTTAAAAGCCAACTATATTATCATTACCCACCCTAGCCTGAAAGCGGCCTCTGAAGAATACAAGGCCTACCGGTCTTCTTCTGCCGGGGGAAGTTTTGACGTGGAGCTGCTGGAAATCCAGGACATCTGTGACCAGTTCAATTATGGCGAAAGAAGCCCCCTGGCCATCCGCGAATTCCTCCGTTATCACCTGCAGGGAGACGCCTCCGGAGAGCGGTACCTCCTGCTGATCGGCAAGCCGGTAAGCTTTCCGAACTCGCTCAAAACCGATGCTCACCTCGACCTGGTGCCGGCCATCGGGTACCCGGGCAGCGATGCCCTTTTCTCTGCCGGCCTGGGCGGACTTCACCCCGATGTGGCTGCCTACATGACCGGGCGACTGGCCGCCCGTGAAAACCAGGAAGTAAAAAACTACCTGGAAAAGGTAAAGGAATACGAAAGCCAGGGCACCAACGAGTGGAAAAAACAGGTACTGCACCTGAACGGCGGAAATGACGCCACCGAAATCAATACCTTTAAATCTTTCATGAAAAAAATGGCCGTAACGGCCGGTAATTCCCTTACCAACCCCACTGTTACTCATCTTTTTAAGCAGTCTGTTAACAGTACCGAACAGGTGAATATCAGTAAGGAAACCAATGCCGGCCTGGGTTTTATCTCTTATTTCGGCCACGGCTCTTCCAGCACGCTTGACTTTAATATCGGTTACGTATCTGACGCCCGCCTTGGGTTTAATAATAAGGGAAAATACCCTTTTATGTACTTTAACGGCTGCGGGGTAGGCAATGTATTCTACCGGTACAGTCCCCTGAGCACCGACTGGCTGTTTACTCCTGATAAGGGGGCCATAGCCGTACTGGCCAATTCTTACTGGGCCTATACCACCTCCTCTATGAGTTTTGTGGAAGGTCTTTATGCCAAAATGTTCAATACCCCGGAACTCCTGGGCAAACCGGTAGGAAAGATCATCCGGGAGGCTATCCTCCGGGAAACACAGAAGCCCTCTTACAATGTCTATGACCAGTCGAATTCTCACCAACTCCTGCTGCAGGGAGATCCGGCACTGGTGGTTAATCCTTTTGAAAACCCTGATTACGCTTTTGAAGACGGCTCTGTAAGCCTGCAGAGTGTAAATTCCAGTGTATCGCTGAAAGATGCCGGACAGGTCATTGTTTCTGCCGTTTTAAAAAACCTGGGCCGGATAGAAAGCAGCCGGACGGTGCCTGTCACTGCCTATCTTGAATACGATGACGGCTTGGTGGAAAGCGCCGGTTTCCAATGGGTTCACCGAAGCTTTAACACCCTTTATTCAGATACCCTGGCCCTTCGCAGCGGGCTCCGGCAGGTCCGGCTGGTGATTGACCCGGAAGAGAAGCTCACCGAACTCACCCGTGCGAATAATACGGCGCAGTTGCCCGTCAACTGGGAGGAGGCGCGTAACAATGCCTTCTATCCGTACATGCACGATAAAGATGAGTTGAACCCCGTATTGCTGGCCTACATTAATGAGGCTCTACCACCGGCATCGGCCCGGGTTTATGTTTCTGCACCGGAGATCCGGTTTGTACTGAAAGATGAAAATCTGCTCACACTCAGCTCTGCCGGTGTAAGGGCTTACCTCAAGGCTCCCGGCGAGGCTGCCTTTAATGAAGTGCCGGCCTCAGGCCTGGAACTAAGCCTGACCGATAATAATACCCTGGAGGGTGTTTTCCGGAGCCCCGTTGCCCCCGGAACGTATGAGCTCCTGCTGAACGGTACAGATGCGGCGGGAAACCTGGCCGGGGCAAACCTGCATCTCATCTGGATAATTGCAGAAACGGCAGAACAGGCAGTGGCCGTTTCACCTAATCCTGCCCGCAACTTCATTAAGTTTACCATCAAAAACCGGGGCGGGAACGCCGCCCTTATTTCCCTCACGGATCTTAACGGGCGCACCCTACACAGCGGTGAATACCTGCTGAAAGACGGACCAAATGAGGTGTATCTGCCGGTGAAGCCCACCGTCGGCACCTATGTGTATTCGGTACTGCTGGAAGGGGAAATATTCAGCGGCCGGCTGATGATTACTGATTAGGGAAAAGCGCAAAAAAATACCTTCTGTATTTACAGGAAACACAGAAGGTAAATTTTGAAATCCGGAGATCTATCTCTTTACAAACTTAAATGAGCGGTTATTAAACTTACCGAAATAAACGCCTTCTCTCAGATTACGCACATCAATGGCATTCACCCCTGACTCCACATCCTGCGATTTTACCTCATTACCGCTTACATCCACTATTCTTATGGTACCTGCTTCATTGTATTTAACCTGCAGGTAATCGGATGTAGGATTAGGATACACCATGAATACGGGAGCCTGGCTGTCGTCTAAGGCCACCGGAATGATCTTGCTGGGAGCGCTGCTGCCGTCATGATCCACCATGGTCAGGCGGTAATACACCAGGGCCTCGGCTTGGTCAGTAGTAAAATCATAGCTGTTATTGCTTCCTTTGGCAGGCACTTGCCCGATAGCGGTAAAGGCTTTGGCATCCGGGCTCTTTTCTACTACAAAGTGACTGAAACCGGTTTCTTCCGCTGTTACCCAGTCAAGAACTGCTTTCCCGCCTTCGGCTTTACCGCTAAAGGAGATCAGGTTGACAGGGGTGGCAGAGATAACATCAATAATTGCTGAGCTAGCATTTCCGGCATCTTCATCATCGCCAAACGGAGCACCCGCGTTACATGCACCTGAGCCATCGTACCATTCCAGATTAGCGGAAATATTCACATCGGCCTGAGCTGACACTGCAGTAATATTGACATTAAAATCTATTGCTTCTGAAAACGCAGGTAACATTATTAATATAGTTCCTCCATTATTGCTACAAATAGTAGAACCAGAAGGTAAAGTAGGCTGAGCACCGGCAAATGTTAAATAAGATGCGTTAGTTGAAATCTGCACACCCACCCTGTTTCCCGGAACATTACCAGCCGAAGCCTCCACTACCCTAACACGTATAACTCCAGTCTGGGTTGCATTCAAAAAAGCATTAGCATCTGCATCGATATTCAAATTAGGATCCTGAGCATTGGCTCCTAATAAACTGACAATCATTAATGCTATTGTCACCAAAATTGAATTCTTCTTCATAAACATGATTATTATAATTTATTTTAATTTTTAGAAACTGAAATTATATGCGTGTTATTATTCGTACGAACCTCTCCGCCAGATCCATTTTGTACTCTGTATACGATGTTCTGTACTCCATTGGCTGTGGCAGCTTTACGTTTAATCGCAAATCCTAAAATCGCTCTTGAATTCCCCGAAATATTTACTCCAGCCTTAGAAGTCGCAAAAATGAAGTTTGCACTTTCTCTGAACAGCCAGTTACCATTCTCATTATTTACCGAAGTTCCAGTAGATGAAACACCGGAAACTCCGGGTTGATCAGTTGGACTCAAAGTAATCCCTGGTACAGTAATATCAAAAGAGGAAGTTTTGGAAATAAGCAGTACAATAGGTGCCTCCGCAGAGTATGCCGGCTTATTATTTAGTTCCCAAAGGTTAACTACAAAATCTCTCTCATCGTCCTGCGAAAAATCAGTACCATTAGTTCCAAATGAAGCTATAGGTCGTAAATCCGGAGTTTCTTTCACAATCAGAACTAATGTAGACTCTGAAGTTGCCCCCTCACTATCCTGAATCCGGGTGGCGACATTTACCGTACCTGTAAAACCAGTTTCAGGAGTAAAAACAATGTCTCCTGTAGTAGCATTTACCGTAATGGTACCTACTTTAGTACCGCCCTGGAGCACATCCTGTGGCGAGCCGTCAGGTGCTGTTTCCGGAACACCGTCACCGTTCAGGTCAATTAGTGCTACACTTTGGGTGTGCCCTTCCGCATCAAAATCATTCTCCAGGATATTTCCGCTTATGGGTGTATTCATAGGCCCGGTAAACTGGTCATCTACGGCCAGGGTGGTATTACCGGAAGTGATATCCTGCACATATACGGTCACCGTTACCGGGCTGCTGCACAGACCGCCGGGTGTTTCACAAATGGTATAGGTAAAGGTATCTGTACCTGTAAAACCGTTGGCCGGTGTATATACGGCTTCCCCGTTACCGTTAAATGTCACCGAGCCGTGAGACGGGCCTGTACCCAATGTCGGATTGCCCAACGTTCCGCCTGCATTACCGGGGATATCATTGGCTTTTACCGGGATAATATTATTGCTGCTGTTTTCAGCCACCACGGCATAATCACGGTAACCTACCGGCGGATTCACCACACCCCTGTCGAGCACGTGGATTTTCAATGGCACCACCGGGCAGGCGCCGGGTAAATCAGCAGAGCAAACCTCAATATTAAAGGTATACTCACCGGGAGTATCTGTCTCGAAGGTATAGGTTCCGTCAGGATTAATGTTAAAGGTATAATCCGCCCCCGAAGGTACCGAAGGGGTTCCTGTACTGGTGTACGTCCCTCCTCCCGGAAGGTCATCGTTGGTAGCGGTACTGCCCGGGATAGGCGTATTAATATACCCGGTATTCTGGTCCGGCCGGATGTAATTCAGCCGGCACTGAAGGCCTGCCGTTTCATAAACATACTGTGTACTTACCACTGCCCCATAAACATTCAGAGAAAAACCGGTTTCTACTGCCACGGTACGATCCAGGGTAATCCGGACTTCATCAAATTCACCCGGAGCATAAAATCCTATCACTGAGCGACTACTGCTGCCGGCCAAAAGAGACAGGGTGAGCAGTCCGCTACCTGCGGTGCTTTTACTCTCCACCTCTGTACCGTTATTGTAGATCGTAATGATAATTCTGTCATCATTCAGTGCTCCTAAATCCAGCAGACCGCCATCTTTACTAACTTCAAAACCCGCAAAGGTACCTCTGGGGAAAGTAAAGGCCGTAGCCCCGACGGAAAGTGAACTTTCAGAAAGAACCCCGGCCAGCGCATTTAAAGAAGCAAAATCAGAAGTGGAAGCTGAAACTGCATTCCACGGGTCTTCCAGCGCTTCAGCCCCAAGGGATGCATTCACCGCCAGAGTCACCCCCGTTCTGTCTGCATTGACCACCGCCCCGTGCGTATCCTGGCTTAACACCCCGGCAAAAGAGCAATCCACCGGCATATCACAGGCTTTCTGGAAATACACCCCGTGAATGAGGTAGTTTCCTACTGTAGCCTGCACTGTCTGGTCAATCACCAGCCGCACCTCATCAAACGCCACGGGGCTGATGATACCTATAATATTGGTATTGGTTCCTGATAGTGCACCTACTCCTGCCAGGACATTCCCGGAACTGGTATACACCGGGTCATCAGGTGTAGGGCTCGAACGGTCATACACCTCTATTTTGATACCTGAACGCCCCAGAACAGACGCCTGAAGCAGGGAAGAAGATTCTACCTCAAAGCCGGCAAAAGAACCCGCAGGATACGTTTCCAGGGCATTAGCCACTGAAACCGATGACGATCCCGCTATGCCTGCCAGCGTGGTAATGGTGGCATGGCCCGATACGCCAATGATGTTCTCGGTGTTAACGATGGTACCCAGGTTAGCCACTCCCCCGTTACCGGTACGGAGACCGTTAATATACAGCGGGTGGGCCGGGTTAGCTAAGGGCGTTAAAGTATTACAGGCCAGTACATCTCCGCCGGTGGCTGCGCAGAAAGGTTTCACGACCAGGCCGTGTACTTTGGTTGGATTTGTAGACAAAGTACTTCCTATGGTGAGCCTGACTTCATCAAAAGTTTCATCAGTGATAAAACCCAGGGTAGTTCTGCCGCTTTCTGCCAGAAGGGTCAGGTTAGTGGCCAGCAAATCTCCGCCAGAGAAAGAACCTCCGGAAACCGGAGCACCGTCATTAAATAAAGAGATCGTATAATTGCTTAATAAACTTGCATTGAGAAGCCCGAGAAGGTTAGAGTTTTCAAGGTCAAAGCCTACAAATGTGGTAGTCCCGTTTGTATTTATACTATTTCCGAAGACATCTCCTACGGAGTAATTGACAGGAGCAGCCAAAAGTTCTTTAAGCCCGCCAATATCTGTAGTAGTACCACCATCATCATCTAATGCTCCATAAGGGTTCGTTACTCCGGAAGTTGAAGTACGTGCCGAAATAACACCGATCGGGTAATCAGGAGCTCCCAGGTAGTTGTTGGTATTACAATCCAGGGAACTGTAATCGGCCGGAACATATTTACCTAAAACCAGATTATACAACCTCGTATTTCCCATACTTATCAAAGGCGACACTTGCTCAAACATTACTCTGTCAAATGTAATCTGGGTAGCAGGTGCAATAGTAGAACCAATACGGGCCTTTACTGCTCCCCCTGCTAAATCAGTTCCCAGCAAACCTGCTATTGCATCTTTATCTAAGGTGTAAGCAGGACCTACCTGATTAGTACCGTCATACAGCTTAATACTAAAACCAATATTTCCCAATAAAGACAAATTCAGGCTTAGAATATCTATATTCATGATATCAAATCCCACGAAATAAGGATTCGCAGAAGAAGCCGTCACATGCTGCCCAATATCGATAGTTATTCTTTGAGTTCCCCCAACAAGTGTAGGAGGAACTACTGAAGCATAATTAGAAAGATTGCTGTCATATGCATTTCCAGGGTCTTCAACACCCCCTGGATTGACAACAACCCCAAGAGCAATAATTGGGGCTGGAGTAGTCCATGAAGACCCCGTCACATGACTTACCGGAGGAGTTTGGGTATTTACATACGGCACCGGCTTGTTGTCCGGCAACGAAACCTGTGCGGAGGCTCCGTGTATAAAGCTCAACAGGAAAAGGAGTATTCCGGGAAGGCCCGGCCTTCGCAGAAATACCCGGGGAATAGTAGATTTTTTGTTCATAATTTAACAGGATTATTTTGTAAAACACCGTAATTCAAAATTTAAATATACCCTGATACATACAGGTTAAAGTAGTGCTGAAACTTCCCTTTTTACGCATTCACCTGCATAATGAGAAATAATCTAATCTCACATATATATAATTAAAATAATCTATATTTTACAATTATGTAGCTTACATGGCTATAAATTTTAATATTAGTACCTAAAATAAACTATTAATTATGACAAAATAAAATATTAAAGGTATTTTTTTCAGGAGAAATACTATATAGAACGGATTAGATCAGAAATCCGCAGAAAAACTTACCCTGTTTTGAGCAAAAACAGGCAAAGAAAAGGGCACCAAACGGAAGAGAGAGCACCTCATTTTAATGTATCCAGCCAGATACCCAGGTACAGTATACGAACCAGCCTGCGTGATAAGCCGCGGGCTACTGAAAACGGCAGGTCTCCCCGAAGGAGAACATCCATTTGTTTCCGGAACCGGGCCTTGTCAATGTATTGCCAGAGCGCCCGGTTTTCTTTAAATTTTTCATGGTTATCCAGCCACAGATTACAGCACGAGCGGATCATATAAAGACCGAACTCGTCTTTATCCTGCCGGCAGTACAGCTCGGCCGGAAGAATATCTTTCATAGCCTGCCGCATCAGCCAGCGCGTTTTACCGTTACCGTAGCGCAGGGCATCGGGTATGGCCAGGCTTAACTCAAAAAGCCTCCTGTTAAAGAAAGGATGCAGAAACTGCTGTCCATGGGCGTGCCCGATAGCATGAAACTGCTCAAAATGCTGAGGATATTCGCCGTTTACGGCCGCTTTGAAGTTATTGATAATTTCCGGGTCACTGTGTTCATACAAGCTTGCAGAGGTGTATACGTCTTCTTTTTCAAAGCGCAGGCCGCGATTTAAAAAATAGGTTTTATCAGCGGGCGGATGATAATACACCAGGCGTTCATATACCCGGCGCGCCAGGTGCACCATAAACTGTAAGGGTACATATCCGTACCGGCTCCGGCAGATTTTCATCAGGTTTTTCAAACGCCGGATTTCTTTGGCTTTGAGCAGTGCCAGAAGCTCTTTTTCGATAATTTCACGGCGCACACGGGCGGCCCCCTTCCTGGACCAGGAGGCATGGAGCATCCAGCGGCGAAGGGTATGTTCAATAAATACTTCCCAGTCGTCTTTTTCTTTCAGCGAATTCAGATACGCCCAGCCGTGCCCTATTACCGAGTCGCCGTCCATACCGGTTAATATGGCCTGGCATCCCATAAACGCCGATTCTTCGGCAATGGCGTACTGTATATTAGAAGGCAGGATAGAAACTTCCGGGCTTCCTGTGGCCAGGCTCACATTCCTGACCGCATCATACACATCTATGCTGCCCGGAAGGATATGGGTATGATTTAAGCTTACCTGTGCAGATACCATACGGGCATAATAAGGGTCACGGTGATCTGCATCTGCTATATCAAAGTAGAAGGTAGGAATCTTTCTGCCCGATACCTGGGTATACACCAGGGCAATGACGGACGAGTCCAGCCCGCCGCTGAGATGAGCAGATACCCGGTCATACTTCCCGGTATAAAAGGCCACGGATTCAAATATCCGCTCACGGAACTCGCTGAAAAGTTGGGGATGGCCTATACCGCCGATGGGTTCGGGTTGAGGCTTCCAATAGGCGATACACTGCTCTGTACCGTCTTCTGCCCTGTAATAATAACATCCGGGCGGTACGGTATGAATGCCTTTAAAAAAAGTAAGGGAATCAGGTATGGATTCAGAATCGGCATAATCTACAAGGTATCTCCTGATTCCGGCCCAGCCGGGTGGCTCATCTTCTCTCAGCCGGCTTATCTTTTGCGAAAAACGGAAAGTCTTCCCCTGCTGCTTAAAATAAAGGGGCTGTACTCCAAAACGGTCTCTGACCAGGTAGAATTTCTTTTGGGCGGGAATCAGCAGAAACAGCAGAAAATCATGTTCCAGCTCGGTAAAAACCTCCCGGCCCTTCGCCAGGAAAGCATTGACAATCTTTTCTTCAGCAGAAATTCCGGGAAAATCCCTGATCTTTCCCAGGTGAGCTTCATCCCCTTTAAAAATCGCGTAGATTCCCCTGTATTCCACCCCTGCGGAGGGTGAAATACAGGGCTCATCAGGATTAACCTCGCATTGGAAAGACATACATGAAGAAAGAAAAACATCGCCTAAATCTCACGCGGGAACCCAGCATCCCCGGCACTACCGGTCTTCAGCGTCAGCTTACTTAATGATCCATGCTTTAGCAATGCGGGCTTAACATACCTTTTTCTTAGTAAAGATTTCATATTTCGTAATCATTTTATGCTATAACAATACACAAATATAACCACAATGTGTATTTATGCAATAGTAAACACATATTTTTGTCTAAAAAATTATTTCTTTCCATATATAAGCGCTTATGTTTTCAGATCCATTTGTAATTTTAACTTCCATTTCACTGAATCGGCCTGAAAAATCGCCTGCCTCACCCGCCCGAAAACACAGGAAAATATTTATTTCAGAGAATTTCACTCTGGCACAATTTTTGACGAACTGGCACGTTTTTTGTAATAAAAACAGGGTGTCATAACGACACTTGTAAATAGAGAAAAGAACAAACCGGCAATCCTCAACTAAACATTTAATACTAATTGATTTATGAATAAGTCAATTTTTCAGAATCTTTCAGCCATAGTGTTGGACGATCACAAGTTATTTGCAGATTCGTTTGCGAGGCTGATAGAGTTTACCGCTTTATTCCGTACTGTGAATGTATTCTACCATGAAGAAGAACTGATCCATCACCTGATCCGATTCAGAACCACAGACACCCTGTACCTGTTCCTGGATTATTACCTCGATGACCGGCCCCTGCCCGCTTTCCTGAACGATATACGGCGGGTATGCAAAAACCCGAAGGTGATCGTGGTAAGCAGCCTGGCTAATCCCTACCTGCTTAAGGAGCTTTCCAAATATAAACCTGACGGCTTCATCAGTAAAAAAGCCAACACCGGTGAAGTCATTGACTGTATCCATGAAATAGCCGATAACAGGAACTATATCTCTCCCGAAATAAAAAAAATACTCGACAGCCAGGAAGAAGAAACGAATATCCCGTTTACTGCGCGTGAGATTGAACTGCTTCAATATTTTGCCCGCGGACTTACCATTAACCAGGCCGCCGAAGAACTGGGCCTCAGCAAACACACCATAGCCGCGCACCGGAGAAAAATGATGGCAAAAACGCACACATCCAGCATTACCGCCTTACTTACTGCAGCCAAGAAATTTAATATAATCTGATTTTCCCATGAAACCGTTAACCTAACTTTTATATGAAGAACACTTATGAATATCTTGTTGCTATTGTTTATATTGACCCTGGTAGTAACCTCCTGCCTTTGGGTACACATGGAGAAAAAGAGAGCTGCCCTCCGTATTCTTTTCCTTAAAAAAGCTGCCGATACCCGTATTGAAGAAGCCCGGATAGAGTCAGCCCGTGAAACCAGCGGTAAAATCGGGCAGAACCTTCACGATGAACTGTCTCCATCACTGGCGGCGCTGGTTCACCATATGGAGATTCTCAGTCTCCAGGCCAATGATAACCACCTGAAAGAGTCTATTGACCAGTTAAAACTTGAAACAGGCAAGGTTTACGAGTCTATCCGGGGAAAAAGCCACCTCCTGTATCCCGGCTCTTCTGCAGACCGGAAGAAATCCTTTGAAGAAAGTATCCGGCGAATTACCGGCTTCCTGTTACCGGACACCCTCTACCGGAAAGAAACAGATATCGACCCCAAGACAGCTTCCCGGCTCTCCCGGACGCAGCAGAACGAGATTCTCCTGATTCTGAAAGAGTCTGCTACCAATATCCTGAAACATGCCCGGGAGGCGACCGAAGTATTTGTATTTCTTTATACAGGAGAAAACGGGAAGATCGTGTTCCAGGTGGGCGATAACGGAAATACCTTCCAACAGCCCACAGACGGCATCGGCCTGAGCTCCATCCGGAAAAGAGTAACTGATCTGAAAGGAACCTTTAAGATCGAAACAGGGGGCGGAACAGTACTTACGGTTACCTTGCCTGAAGAAGAGATTATTCCTGAATTACCACCGGGAGAGAATCACTTTTCTCCCAGCTTCAGGCAATCCTCCAGCGTCAGCTCCTCAGGAACGGTTCCTTTCGGTATCTTCACGTTCCGCTTACCGATCTGGATGTACGGGCCGTAGCGGCCATTCAGCACTTTCACTTTGTCGTTCTCCGGGAATTCCCTGATTACCTTATTGGCCGCCTCTTTCTTCCCGTTCTGAATGATTTCAGCCACCTTTGCATCATCTATGGTCAGCGGATCTTCGGTTTTCGGGATATTAAAATAGGTGGTACCCCATTTTACGTAAGGGCCGAAACGGCCTTTCCCGATGGCCACGGGCTGCCCCTCATACATGGCCATTTCACGCGGCAGGGAGCCGTCTGTGGCCTTAGCTTCCATCAGGGCTATGGCCCGCTCTTTCGTCACGGTCAGCGGGTCTTCCCCTTTATCGAGGTTATAGAATTTCCCGTTATACAAGACATACGGGCCGTATCTTCCTTCATTCACTACCAGCGGATGGCCTTCATGCAATCCCAGCTCCAGGGGCAGCTTGGGTCCTTTCAGTATGGCCAGTGCTTCCTCGTAAGTAAGGCTGGAGATCAGTGTACCTTTTTTAAGCGAAACAAAAACGGGTTTTTCCTCATCGGTGGCTTCTCCAATCTGCAGGTAAGGGCCAAACCGGCCTACTTTGGCAAAAAGCTTTTTCCCGCTCTCCGGGTCCACGCCCAGCTCATTAGAGCTGGTAGCCGATGAAGCTCCCTCTGCCGCCTGCTCCACTTTGTTATGAAAATCACTGTAAAAGTCTTTGATCATCTTCTGCCAGGAAACCTTTCCTTCCGCCACATCATCAAACTCATCTTCTACCTCTGCGGTAAATTTATAGTTCAGGATTTCCTCGAAGTTCTCTACCAGGTAATCATTCACAATCATACCCAGGTTAGTCGGAAACAGCTTGGCTTTCTCGCTTCCGAAGGTCTCGGTTTTCGCTTCCGAAGTGATGGCACCGTCTTTCAGCATCAGCTCGCGGTATTCACGGGTCTGGCCGGGCCGGTCTTCCTTCACCACATATTCACGCTTGATAATGGTAGAGATGGTAGGTGCATAAGTAGAAGGCCGGCCTATACCCAGCTCTTCCAGCTTCTTCACCAGGCTGGCTTCCGTATAGCGGGCCGGCGGGCGGCTGAAACGCTCCGTAGCCTTCATTTGAATCAGCCCCAGCTGCTGGCCTATGTTCAGTGGCGGCAGCATTCCTTTGCTCTCCTCATCCTCATCATCATGCCCTTCCAGGTATACTTTCAGGAATCCTTCAAACTTAATCACTTCACCCGAGGCGGTCATCTCTTCCTGGCGGGTAGAAATGCCGATTTTGGCAATGGTACGCTCTATCTGCGCATCAGCCATCTGCGAGGCTATGGCCCGCTTCCAGATCAGGTCGTACAGCCGTTTCTCGTTCCGGTCTGCACCGGCGCTGCTCAATGAAAAATCCGTAGGCCGGATGGCTTCGTGCGCCTCCTGCGCCGATTTATCTTTCGTTCTGAATACTCTTGGCTTGGAAAACTTCTCTCCGTAAGCGCTGATGATCTGCCCTTTGGCTCCTTCTATAGCTTCCGCTGATAAATTGGTAGAGTCGGTCCGCATATAAGTGATCTTACCCGATTCATAGAGCCGCTGCGCCAGGGTCATGGTCTGCTGCACTGAAAAGCTTAGCTTCCGCGAAGCCTCCTGCTGGAGCGTGGAAGTGGTAAAAGGAGCAGCCGGGCTTTTGGTAGTGGGCTTCACTTCCAGGCTGGCAATAGAGAACAGCGCCGGAACGCAGTCGTTCAGGAACTTCTCCGCATCCTGCAGGGTATCAAAGTTTTTCGACAACTCGGCCGATAGCACCTTGCCGTTTCCTACGTTAAAATCAGCCTGGATTTTATAGGAAGAGGTCACCTGGAAATTCTCGATTTCCCGTTCCCTTTCCACCACTATTCTTACGGTCACCGACTGTACCCTGCCTGCAGAGAGGTTCTTCCTGTCTCCGGCCCGGATCTTACGCCAGAGCACGGGCGACAGCTGAAAACCCACCAGCCGGTCGAGAATCCGCCGGGCCTGCTGTGCATTCACCAGGTCCAGGTCTATCGTCCTAGGGTTTTCTATAGCCTTGCCGATAGCATTTTTCGTGATCTCCCGGAATACGATCCGCTTGGTATCCTCTTTCAACCCCAACGCCTCTTTGAGGTGCCATGAAATGGCCTCCCCCTCCCGGTCATCATCCGTGGCCAGCCATACTTCCTTATCTTTGGCTTCCTTCTTTAGCTCGTTGACCACCTTTACCTTATCTGACGAAACTTTATAGGTAGGTTCAAAATCTTTCTCAATATCCACACCCAGCTCTTTTTCAGGCAGATCACGGATATGCCCGAAACTGGATTTTACAACAAAATCTTTTCCCAGGTATCCTTCAATGGTCTTTGCTTTTGCAGGGGATTCTACTATGACAAGGTTCTTTGACATTCGTTATGTACTTTTATACACTTCTTTAAAAAGTTGCCGCAAAATAAAGGATACTTTAGTGTAATGTTTTATAAAAAGTGCAAAAAATGAGTAAAATGACCCAAAAAAGCAAAATATTTTGAATTCTTCTAAATAAGAAACTTCTTGTTCCAAATGGAAATCAGTTTGTAATTTTGAGGGTTATTATAATGACATTTGTTACGATCCGTTTATGAATATTTATAACGATTACATTCAGGAAATTGAGGAAAGAAAAGCCCAGGGGCTTCATCCTAAACCCATTGACAGTGCTGAATTGCTCGGCGAAATTATTGACCAAATAAAAGATCCGGCGAATGAGCACCGGGCTGATTCTCTTAATTTCTTTATCTACAACACTTTGCCTGGAACTACCGGTGCTGCCGGTGCGAAAGCGAAGTTTTTAAAAGAAATCATTACAGGCGAGTCCACCGTAAACGAAATCACCCCTGCATTTGCTTTTGAGCTGTTATCCCACATGAAAGGCGGGCCTTCTATAGAAGTGCTGCTGGATCTGGCGCTGGGCACCGATGCTGCTATAGCAAAAGAAGCCTCCAACGTGCTTAAAACGCAGGTTTTCTTATATGATGCCGACATTGACCGTTTGAAGGAAGCGTTCCATAACGGAAATAAAATTGCGAGCGAAATTCTTGAAAGCTACGCGAAGGCGGAGTTTTTTACTAACCTGCCGGAGGTGGCAGAGGAGATTGAAATCGTTACTTTCATTGCTGCTGAGGGAGATATTTCTACCGACCTGCTTTCTCCGGGTAACCAGGCACATTCGCGCTCAGACCGTGAACTTCACGGAAAATGCATGATTACTCCAGCTGCCCAGGAAGAAATAAGAGCCTTGCAGGCACAACACCCCGGCAAGAGCGTAATGCTGATTGCCGAAAAAGGCACCATGGGGGTGGGTTCCTCCCGCATGTCAGGGGTGAACAACGTAGCCCTTTGGACAGGTAAGCAGGCAAGCCCCTACATTCCGTTTGTCAATATCGCTCCTATAGTGGGGGGAACCAATGGCATTTCACCTATTTTCCTTACCACTGTTGACGTTACGGGAGGTATAGGCATTGATCTCAAAAACTGGGTAAAAAAGGTGGATGCTGACGGGAATCTGGTTCGTAATGAAAATAATGAGCCCGTTTTGGAGCAAACGTATTCAGTAGCTACAGGTACTGTTCTGACCATTAATACAAAGAAAAAGAAGCTGTATAACGGCGACCGCGAGCTGATCGACATCTCCAGGGCGCTGACGCCTCAGAAAATGGAGTTCATCAGAGCGGGCGGATCTTACGCTATTGTATTCGGTAAAAAGATACAAACGGTGGCCGCTAAAATCCTGGGCGTTGAGCCTGCTCCCGTGTTTGCGCCCTCAAAAGAAATTTCCATTGAAGGCCAGGGGCTTACTGCAGTAGAAAAAATCTTCAATAAAAACGCCGTGGGCACCACCCCGGGTAAAGTGCTGCACGCCGGCTCGGATGTGCGTGTGGAAGTAAATATCGTGGGTTCTCAGGACACCACAGGTCTGATGACGGCCCAGGAGCTGGAATCTATGGCCGCCACCGTGATCTCACCGATCGTGGATGCCGCCTACCAGTCAGGTTGCCATACGGCTTCCGTATGGGATAAGAAAGCCCAGGCCAACATCCCGAAACTCATGAAGTTCATGAACGAGTTCGGCCTGATCACGGCCCGTGACCCGAAAGGCGAATACCACTCCATGACCGATGTGATCCATAAGGTGCTGAACGATATTACGATAGACGACTGGGCCATCATTATCGGGGGCGACTCGCATACCCGGATGTCGAAAGGGGTGGCCTTTGGTGCCGACTCCGGAACCGTAGCCCTGGCGCTGGCCACCGGTGAAGCTTCCATGCCCATCCCGGAATCGGTAAAAGTGACGTTTAAAGGCACGATGAAGGAGCACATGGACTTCCGGGATGTGGTGCATGCCACGCAGGCGCAGATGCTTCAGCAATACGGCGGGGAGAATGTATTCCAGGGCCGCGTGATTGAAGTGCATATCGGTACGCTACCGGCGGATAAAGCCTTTACTTTTACCGACTGGACAGCGGAAATGAAAGCCAAAGCTTCTATCTGTATTTCGCAGGATGACACCCTGATTGAGTCACTGGAGATTGCCAAAGGCCGCATCCAGATCATGATTGAGAAGGGTATGGACAATCATAACCAGGTTCTCCAGGGACTCATCAATAAAGCCAATAAGCGGATCGAAGAAATTAAATCGGGATCAAGGCCCGCCCTCGCTCCCGACGCCAATGCCAGATACTATGCGGAAGTGGTGATTGACTTGGATATCATTGCCGAGCCTATGATTGCTGACCCGGACGTAAACAACCAGGACGTTTCCAAGCGTTATACACACGATACCATCCGGCCTCTTTCTTATTACGAAGGAACCAAAAAGGTAGACCTCGGGTTCGTGGGCTCCTGTATGGTGCACAAAGGTGACCTGAAAGTGGTTTCCCAGATGCTCAGGAACCTGGAGAAGCAGCAGGGAAAAGTGGAGTTCAATGCACCGCTCGTAGTAGCAGCCCCTACGTATAACATTATTGATGAGCTGAAAGCAGAAGGCGACTGGGATCTGCTGCAGAAATACTCCGGGTTTGAGTTCAATGACCTCTTCCCCAAAAACGCTGCCCGTACAGAATATGAAAATATGATGTACCTGGAGCGTCCGGGCTGTAACCTTTGTATGGGTAACCAGGAAAAAGCCGCCAAAGGAGATACCGTACTGGCCACTTCTACCCGTCTTTTCCAGGGAAGAGTAGTAGAAGACTCCGAGCGTAAAAAGGGCGAGTCGTTGCTGGCGTCCACTCCGGTAGTGGTGTTGTCGGCTATCCTGGGCCGGATTCCTAACATGGAGGAATACACGGCAGCGGTAGAAGGCATAGACCTGACCAAATTTTCGCCTCCTATCAAGGAGATGGCGAGGTAATTACAGATCTTGGGGATATAAATTAAGCGATTAAAAGATATGGTGTTTGACTTAGATATGATAAAGGCCGTTTACGCCCGCATTCCCGAACGTGTGGATGCTGCTAAAAGGCTCTTAGGAAGACCCATGACCTTATCGGAGAAGATTCTTTACTCCCATCTTTGGGAAAATCTTCCCGAAAGGCCTTATGCAAGAGGGGTGGATTATGTAGACTTTGCCCCTGACCGGGTAGCTATGCAGGATGCCACAGCCCAAATGGCACTTTTGCAGTTTATGCAGGCCAAAAGAGAAAAGGTGGCAGTACCTTCCACGGTACACTGTGATCACCTGATCCAGGCCAAAGTAGGTGCGGCAGCTGATCTCAAGACAGCCAACGAAGCCAACAAAGAAGTCTATGATTTTCTTTCATCGGTTTCCAACAAGTACGGTATCGGCTTCTGGAGAGCGGGTGCGGGTATCATCCACCAGGTAGTGCTGGAAAACTACGCTTTTCCCGGCGGTATGATGATCGGTACCGATTCACACACCCCCAATGCCGGCGGGCTGGGCATGGTGGCCATAGGTGTAGGCGGGGCGGATGCCTGTGACGTGATGTCAGGGCTGGCCTGGGAGCTGAAAATGCCCAAGCTGATCGGTGTGAAGCTGACCGGCACGCTGCGCGGCTGGGCCTCCCCCAAAGACATCATCCTGGAGGTGGCCGGAAGGCTCACGGTGAAAGGCGGCACAGGTGCCATAGTAGAATACTTCGGTACCGGTGCCGACAAACTTTCCGCTACCGGTAAAGGTACTATCTGTAACATGGGTGCGGAAATCGGTGCTACCACTTCCATTTTCGGATACGACAAAAAAATGGCGAAATACCTGATGGCGACCGGCAGAAGAAGCGTGGCCATCGGTGCCAACCGCATCAAAGAGTATTTAAGACCGGACCAGGAATGTATCGATCACCCGCATGAATATTACGACCAGGTAATCGAAATCAACCTCTCGAAGCTGGAGCCGCGGATCAACGGTCCGTTTACCCCTGACCTGGCCTGGCCGCTATCCAAATTTGCCGCTGCCGTGCGGAAAAACAAATGGCCGCAGGAGCTTTCGGTAGGGTTGATCGGTTCATGTACCAACTCTTCTTATGAAGACCTGACCCGGGCTGCCTCGGTAGCTCAACAGGCTATTGACAAGCATATCAAAGCCAAGTCTGAATATACCATTACCCCGGGTTCCGAAATGGTCAGATTTACCGCCGAAAGAGACGGCTTACTGGGTACTTTCACCCAAATTGGCGGGGTGGTACTGGCCAATGCCTGCGGACCGTGTATCGGTCAGTGGGCCCGCCACGGCGCTGAAAAGCAGGAAAGAAACTCCATTATTACCTCTTTCAACCGGAACTTTGCGAAACGGGCTGACGGCAACCCGAACACCCACTCGTTTGTAGCCTCACCCGAGGTGGTAACCGCTATGGCTATAGCCGGTGACCTTACATTTAACCCGCAGAAAGACACACTTACTAACGAAAACGGCGAGCAGGTAAAGCTGGATCCGCCTCTGGGCGTGGAGCTGCCTCCGCTGGGCTTTGACGTGATCGATGCCGGCTATCAGAAACCGGCCCGTAGCGGTAAAAACGTAAAAGTAAAGGTAAGTCCCAAGTCTGACCGCCTGCAGCTGCTGGATCCGTTCCGGCCCTGGGAAGGCACTGATCTCACCGGCCTGAAGCTGCTGATCAAAGCCAAGGGCAAGTGTACCACTGACCATATCTCCATGGCCGGACCGTGGTTAAAATACCGAGGCCACCTGGATAATATTTCCAATAACCTGCTGATCGGTGCGGTAAACTTCGCCAACGATGCCACCAACAAGGTGAAAAACCAGCTCACGGGTGAGTACGGGGAGGTACCGGCTACCCAGCGGGCGTACAAGGCGGCCGGCATAGGCACTATCGTGGTAGGGGACGAAAACTACGGGGAAGGTTCTTCACGGGAGCATGCGGCGATGGAGCCGCGCCACCTGGGTGTAAGGGCCATCCTGGTAAAATCTTTCGCCCGGATTCACGAAACCAACCTGAAGAAGCAGGGTATGCTGGCGCTCACCTTCGCCAACCCCGCCGATTACGATAAAATACAGGAAGATGATACCTTTGATATCGTGGGCCTGACCACCTTTGCACCCGGCAAACCACTGACCGTGGTAGCCCACCACAAAGACGGTTCAAAAGACGAGATCACGGTAAATCATACATACAACGCTGCCCAGATTGGTTGGTTTAAAGCCGGCTCGGCGCTGAATCTGATTGCACAGGGGCAGCAGGCGTAAGCTTATTTAGCAGAACTAATTGAGTTTGAACATGAAACTCTCTAGTCGAAAGATTAGGGAGTTTTTTTAAATATCATTCTCATTAATTATCCAGAGTTCAGATGGATTACCTAGCAATCATATATATTTGCACATCATGCAACAAGAATACTATAAGTACCAATACCACACTGATTCTCTTTGGTTTGAATTTCTGAGCGTAAGTAATCTGAAAACAGTAAAAAAATATGAAAACAATAGATAATAAATCTTCCTCGAAAAAACTACAGGGGAATATGCTTCTATAGAGGAATTCGCCCAAGCTAAACTGGCACTTGCGAAAAAAACACTTGAAAAAGTGGATTTGAATGAGCTTCAGAAATATGCGCGCAATACTGACGACTGAATTATTTAGACTCAATAGACTTTTAACTTTGCGTCCGGGCAGAGTCTCGGCTCTGCCCTAATGTTTACCCACGAAGCGAATATCTCCCGAAGGGAGAACCTTTTGGTAGCATAAATGGCTGGATAATGTCCCCCAAGCGTACCGTAGGTACGCCCCAAAATTATTTTGTCACAAAAAGGTAGCCCCTAATGGGGCATAAGGGGTAGGGTCACCATTCGTTTTCTACCAAGCTATAGTGCCTACGGCACATTCTGAATTCGTGGGTAAACATTAGCGGCTCTGCCGGACTCTACTTACCTAAAAAACTTATAAAAAATCCCTCACATCCTTCAATTCAAACGTAGATTAAGAGCAAGAATTTTGAGAAAAGCAAAGAGGAGCTCCGTTTCTTAACTTAAGTCAAGGACTCTAAGCTACCTGCCAATCTAATTTTGCAGTATTATTTTAAAGCCAGAGAGGTAAGTTGACACCACCTGAATACTGTACTTAATTGCAACCATTTAAAGTCGGTCCCCGCCTTTAAACTAATACCAAAAAGGCGACAGTTCAGCACATTTCAACCCCTGGTTCAGCTATGACAAATAATTTTGTGAGGTAATAAACAGCATCTACCTAAAGCTCCGGTTAATCATCTAATAAAAAATTATGAAATTTATATTTGCAATTACCCTGTTTTTCACTGTTCTATTTTGCCAGAATGTTACAGGACAAGCTACTAACAATAGCACGACAAAAACTTCAATTGACAACATTATTGAAAAGGCAATGGCCGAAACCGGAATTGTTGGAATAGGCGCATCTGTTATCATTGACAAAAAAGTAGTCTGGACAAAAGGATATGGCTATGCTGACCAGGAGAATAAAATCCCCTTCTCACCTTCAACCATAATGAACATAGCTTCAATAGCTAAGACCTTTACAGGTGCATGCATTATGAAAGCCGTGGAAGAAGGAAAAGTTTCACTTGATGAAGATATCAATAACTACTTGCCTTTCAAAGTAACTAATCCCTATTTCCCCCATAAAAAAATTACATTAAGACACCTGGCTACACACACGTCGGGTTTAACGGACCGTTCTCCGATTTATGGGGACAGTACCCATTATTATGATGGTAGTCAACCAGAACCATTGGGGGAATTTTAAAAAAACTACTTTTCACCAGATGGCCGGTATTATTCAAAAGCGAATTTCCTGGATGTGAAGCCGGGAACACATAGAGCTTACTCTAACATCGGGGCAGGATTAGCCGGATATATAATTGAATTGAAAACAGGAAAAAAGCTAAATGAATATGCAAAAGAGGTTATTTTCAAACCTTTAAAAATGAAAAACTCAGGGTGGGCTTTGAGCGAGGTTAATTTAAACAATCATACTAAGCTTTATAGAAAAAAGGGCGACCGTATTGTACAAATCCCGTTTTACGAAATAACCACTTACCCTGACGGCGGTATCAGGACTTCGGTAGAAGAATTATCTAAATTTTTTATTAGCCTGCTAAACGATGGCCAATACGAAAAAACAAGAATCCTGAAAAAAGAAACGGTGGAAGAAATGCTTCGTTTTCAATATACAGAAACGAATAAACCAGACAATGTAAACCCACAAAAGCTCAATCAGGGTATTTTCTGGGCTACAAAATTGGGGGGTACGCGAATAGGCCACAATGGTTCTGACCCGGGTGTCAGGACTTTTATGCTATCTGATTTGAACAAAGAATTTGCTGTAATTGTTTTTTTTAATACTGAATTAAATGAAAAAGAGGAAGACAAATTCTTTGATATTTATGCGGAACTATACCAATACGCAAAAGACTTAAAAGCAAAACAAGCCACCAGCCGCTAATTTGTGTTTTGGAAGAGCCTCTTTGAAAAAGGACTCTGCCGTTCTATTTAAACATAGTATGAATGAAACAATTATGAACAAAAGGCCGAAAATTAAAATAGAGCTCACAACAACTGACAAGGTTCTTGAAATTCTTGGCTGGGCTTCTGTTCTTGCCATTTGGGTTTTGACCATCACCAACTATACCAACCTGCCCGACACCATTCCAATACATTATAACGGTGCAGGACAAGCAGACGGTTTTGGTGAAAAAGGCAACATATTGATTTTGCCGCTATTGGCAACAGTTCTTTTTGCCGGGCTCACCATCCTAAACAGGTTTCCGCACATTTTTAATTATCCGGTCAACATCACCACAGATAACGCATTAAGACAATCCACCCATGCGACAAGATTAATCAGGTACTTAAAACTTATTATTGTTGTTATTTTTGGGATAATATTGGCGCAGGCCATCAGGACGGCTCCATTCTCCTTCATCTTTTGACGAATGGTTTAGTTCTCTCATTAATTATCCGGAGTTCAGAAGACTTTCTCAATATTGATTCATTTTTGTAAAATTGGATCAATTAGACGCTGTAACTTCAGAAAAGGATATTTTTGTCCAAGCAGAGTCTCGGCTCTGCCGGACTCTGCTTACCTTAAAACCCCTTCATAAAAAATCCCTCACATCCTTCAATTCAAACCAGCTATTCTCCTCCCCTAAGCTGTAGAACCTCGCCGATGAGTGAGGATAATCCAGGTAGCTATCAGCCAGGCTCCATTTTTTACTCACCGGATTCTTATGCATATACTGAAGTTTCTGTTTAATAAAATCCAGGCTAAAACACTCTTTTGCATCATAAGAAGGCTGGAAAACTTCATGACGTTTTTTGTTCTTCCGATCTGATGCTTTAACTTCTCTTTGCATAAAGTCAAGCAACTGTGACTTTCCCGATGCTTCAAGTCTTTTCACAATCTCGTAGGCCAGGAAACGTTTGCCATTCCCAATCATTTTCATTAACTCCGGACTTTCGGGAGAGAGATATAGTAGAAGGTGCAAATGGTTCGGCATAATTACAAAACCTGTAACATATACTCCTCTTGTTATCATATAATTAAACCACTTGTAGATACTGTCATAAATATCAGTGGCGGAAAACAGGTTTAGCCATTTAACGCAGGTGAAGGTAACGAAATACAAAGCGTGCGTATTTGCCTGTCGGGTCTTTACTGCCATTTGTGTAAGATTTATTGAGGGTAATTTACACAATAAAGCGTAAATACCTATTGGATATATGTAAATTTAGAGGGAAAGCAGAGTCCGGCAAAGCCGAGACTCTGCTTGGACGCAATATTTTTTATTTTGGCAGAGCCGAGACTCTGCCTGGACACAGAAACGGTGCTGAGTTTAATTTTCTGCTCATTGCAACTTTACTCACTATAATGTACCCCGGTAAAATCAAGGTCTTTGACAGAACCTGAATCGGTTACACAAAGCTTCCCGAACCTGTGAAAAGTTCGGGAATATTATTCTGCCTGATACCATTATTTTCCTCAAAATTCCTTATACTTGAACCTGTTTTATCTTATAAATATATGACTGACCGTAGAGCCTTTGTAAAAAATAGCTTAGGAGCGCTGGCTGCCCTCTCTCTGCCCATCACTCCGGCAATAGCCGGCCCATCATCAAAATACAAGCCTAAACTGGGAGTAGCAGGCTATAGCTTTGTTAACTTTAACCTGGAGGAGTCACTTAAAATGATGAAAAGGATGCAGGTACACTATTTATGTATCAAAGATTTTCATCTTCCTTTTAAGTCTACTGAAGCTGAAATAGCAGTGTTTCATAAAGAGCTGGCAGAGGCCGGTGTAAAGGGCTATGCGGTAGGCCCTATCTATATGAACAAAAGTGTGGAAGAAATAGATAACGCCTTTGAATATGCTAAACGGGTGGGGGTAGATTTAATTGTGGGCATTCCCCGTAAAGAAGATCTTGCCTATATTTCTAAAAAAACAGATGAATACGGTATCCGGTACGCGATTCATAACCATGGCCCTGAAGATAAGTTGTATCCCAACTCTACCGTCATTTACGATTTAATCAAAAACCTGGGCCCTAAAATGGGGATTTGCTTTGACATGGGTCATAATGCCCGTGACGGACATGACTCTGTAAAAGATTTAAAAAGGTATTCATCGCGTATTTTCGACATTCATTTAAAAAACATTACCGAAGCAGCCGATGCCGGTAAAACCACCGAGCTGAGCAGAGGGGTGATCGACATCCCTGCCTTTGTAGAAACCCTGAAAAGTATTCAATACCAGGGCGTTTGCAGTCTGGAATTTGAAAAGGACATGAAAGATCCCCTGGCCGGTATTGCGGAAAGTGCCGGCTACTTTAGAGGAGTAGTAGATGTAATCTGCCGGTAAAATATATAGCGGTACCAGGCGAAAAGTTAAAAAGATCACAAAGCTACGATCTCATCAAAATCAAATCCTGCCCGCGCCATAGAGCGCCTGGCCACATCAATGACATAGGCCGCCTCATTAAAAGGATGGACCGGAACGGGGGTAACGTTCTGCAGGTTTTCCAGAATCTGCTGCGTTTCATGCTGAGTCAGCTTTTCACAGGCTTCGTACATACCGCCCTGCTCTTCTTCCAGCAGGTCGTGTTTTTCCAATATATGGGTCACCGCTTTAAGTACATCAGGAGACGGGAAACAAACCATTAACGACGTTAAAGCACCGTGATCCAGGCGCAGCTTTGCCTGCAGGGGCAGAGGCTCTCCGCCATTGCCTTTTTGTGCTGCTACAAAGAGTATTTTTTCCTCCATTTTTATGTGGGTCAGCAAGCCCACCCTGAACTCATGGTATTTCTCTAAATCCACCTGTTGCCCGCTGCGGGTAGCCTCTTCAAAAATGGCCTCAATACGCCTGTGGTCACGGGTAAAAAAATCATATAGCACTTTATTCATACGGCACGGTAAACCCGGGCGGCAGGTCACCCGGGTTTCTTCTTTTAATGATTCACTTTAATAACTCTCACTTTCCATACTTCAGGGCCTTTTTCCAGATATTCCCAACGGAACGGCTCCTTACTTTCCGCCTCCATCTGGTAATAAAGGGGTTTCGGATCGTGATCATTGACAAATTCAAAGGCCTCCCCTACCCGGATATCTGCAAAGGCTTTATAAAACATTTCATGCCGTTCTGTAGGCGGAAACGGCCTCAGATCAAATTCATTGACCACAGAGAAACCCTCATCGCCCAGTCCGCTGTTATCCTTTTTGGTAATATGAATCACAAATTCACCCTGTGCCTCCTTCCTGTAAATCCATTTATGCTGCCCGTCAAACTTACTCATGAAAATTCCGTGTATTTCTACAGGATCTTCACCGGCGATCAGCTCCATCGTGGTGCCGGGCTCCATCATTCCGTAACGGTGAAACACAATCTGCTTCCATTGGCTTTTGTCTGCCTTTCGCAAGTCCAGCAGAGTGGAAATGTCTGTAAATTCTACTCCTTTCGATTCTTCCTGGCGGGTCACTTTTACCTTCCATTCCCTTCCGCCCCGGTTAAGGTATTGCCAGCCCACCACGTCACCGAAAATAGAGCGAAATTCATAAAACAAAGGGATGGGGTCGTGGTCATTGATGAAAACAAAGCTATCCCCTACCGGCAACTCCCTGAAAATATTTATCAGTAATTCATGCCTTTGAATAGGAATTAACACTCTTACATCTAATTCTCCGGCTTCATTTTTTTCTAATGTCATAGTCCTGAATATTTAAAGTATATTAATCCATCAGGTAGGCCAAACCGTTAGTTACAGAGCCGCGAAGCTCGCCCACCTTTCTTTCCCTGAAAATTTTTTCCATTAATTCACGTGCCACTTTATATTCATTGTGAATGGGGCACGGGTGTGTGGCCGAGCATTTACTCAAGCCAAGGCCGCATTCGCGGAAGACAGCATCTCCTTCTATGGCTTCCACAATATGAATAATAGCCTGTTCCTGCTGATCCTCGTTAAGGTAAAAACCACCTGCAGGGCCCTTTAAGCTGTTAATTATTCTTTTCCGGGCCAGCTGCTGCAGAATCTTCCCTACGGTATGCTCACTTGCATTGATTCTGCCGGATATCTCTTTGATCCCGATTTTATCTCCGTTCCGGCCCGAGAGATAGATCACCGCCTTAATGGCTGTTTTACATGTATGACTCAGCATATGAATTGATTTTACCTTCCCAAAAACGCTCTTCCTTCCGGTGTAATTTTATTCATATCCCAGGGCGGATCAAAACACAGGTTTACCTGTACCTCCCAGCCCGGGAATGAGCCGGTCAGCGAGTCGGTCACATCAGTGGTAATGGCTTCTCCCATAGGACAGAATTGCGATGTCAGGGTCATAACACACGCTAATTTCTTACCGGCCTCATCAAAAATTATTTCATACACCAGGCCCAAATCTACAATATTCAGGCCGATTTCCGGGTCATACACATTGTACAGATCCTCTACAGCATGACTACACTTTTCTTCGTTATTAGTGATAATATTCATATCCGTTTAGCTTTATGGGTAGCAATGATCATTACATTATAAACATATAAAACAGCTGCCAGTACCAGGGCCAGAGCTCCTGCCTTTAAAACTACCGGATTCAGCGTAACCATCCCTATAAGAAATACGATAAAACCGCCCAGGTAGCTGTACAGCATGGCATTATAAATTTTCTCACTGAATAATTCTTTCGGTGCCGGGGTTTTCGCCTGGTGGGCCTTGTTATGGTACACCCGGTTCCAGACAATAAACGGCATGGTTTTAAAGGTCATCCCCAAAATAATAGCGGTGATCCAGCCGAAGAAAATGCAGAAACCGTATATCAGCGCCATACGCGGAAACTTATTGGCCGGCAAAAACGCAAGTGCCATCAGCAAAGCCAGTACGGGCAGGAGCATCTGCGCTACAGAAATTAAAGAGGTTTTTACCTGGGCGTCCACACTCTTCCGGATCCTCACCTGGTAGGCCTTGTAACAATGCCATCCGAATAAACCCACAGCCGTCAGTCCGCAAACGATAGGAATGTAAAACAAAGAGGCGGGGAAACGGTAAAGGTACAAAAAAGAAAAGCCGGCCAGGGCGATGTTCAGTAAGGCAAAAATCAGCCATAACCGGCCATCATGGGTGTATTTGGAAATCAGAAACATAGGGATCAGCCGGGAGCCTACTCCTGTTACCATGAACACAAACCAGCCGATAATGCCTAAATGAGCATGAATAGACAAATAATGTACCGAGTTCCGGCCCAGTATATTCAGGCTGAAGTTACATACCAGCAGCAAACCGAAAAAAGTGGTAGCAAATAGCCATAGAGTGGCGGCCATCACAAACCAGGCGTGTACGTTTCTCCTTTTACTTTTAAAAGAGCTCTTTAATACATTGATGAGATAGCATATCACACCCATATTGATCAGAGCTGCCCCGGTTTCAGCCGGCAGGCCCATATCAAAAACATAAAATCCGTAAATCAGAACCGGTATACCCACGGCACAAAAACCGAAGGTCAGGTAAGCCAGCAGGTCACTATCGAGCTTTCCTTCCACCAGTACGGGTAAAAGCTGGTGCGATGCTCCGAAGATAATCATGGTACCCCAGGCCAGAGCCATGGTGTGGGTAATGGCCAGGGTTTGCGGATTAAAATAATGAGCTTCTGCAACTGACGTGTTAAACAACAGCAGGAAGGTACCTGCCAAAAAACCCAGGGCAGCATAAATATAAAAGGGTAATACCACTTTATAGCTGGTGGTTTTCTGTAGTCCGCCGATAACAGGAGAAATCATACCCCGTGATTTTTAAAGATTAAAAGATAAACTTCTCCATCCTGTACTTCCTTTATACGGTATTCAAAATTTCTCTCTTTCAGCTCTGTAAGAAGAAAAACCGGTATTCTTTTGTGGTAGACATACAGGGCTTTTTCGTCCGGCAGCACTTCCAGGTTTTCTAAGATGGTCATCATGGGCCCGGGCATTTCCAGGTGACGCACATCTATTTCCACTACATTATTTTCATACTGCTTCAGCAGGCTTTCCCAGTCCCCGGTGGCCGGCATTGCTCCTTCTTCCGGGATAACCTCTGCAGGAGCTACTGTCCCTTCCGGCTTATAGAAAAAGGTTTCCACCGTCTCTTCATCTACAGAATTAACATACGTCTGAAACCCCTGCTTTTCCAGTAATTTTATCAGCGGAACAGGCTCAAAGCTATTGATAATGACCAGCACCTCGCCGGGGTTCAGTGATTTAACCTTTTGCTGTATATACTTCAGCGGGTCATTGCCTTCTGCCAGCATGGCACGCACATCCAGGTAAACCAGCCGCTCCGGCGATATGTTCTTAAGGTACTCCGGTTTTGCTTTTACTTCATTTTTCGCTAATACAGTTGAGGCATTGTCTGCTTCAAAACCCAAAGGAGCCAGGGCATTAAAAAAATCTTCCGGCCTGCATCCTCCTATCTTTGAAGCCATGGCTATACTCGTTCTTCCGGCCATTAACCTTCTCAGAACCGGATTTCTCAGTTTTTTAAAATCCGGGCTGAGTGTCACTATGGTTTCCAAAGCATCCGGGTGATGTTTCAGCAATGCCGCAATTTTAGTTTGTTCATTGATTACCATCGCTAAGAACTATTTTAAAGTTATCCGCACGTCCCACCATTCCGGGCCCTCCCGCAGGTACTCCCAGGTAAACAGGTCGCCACGTTCAGACTTCAGCTGATAATAAACCGGCTTGGGGTCATGATCGTTATGAATAATCATGCTTTCACCGGGCTCCAGGTTTTCAAACACGTGAAAAATAACCGCATGTTTTTGCTGAGGTTCCAGCGCCGGGATATTCAGAATCAGGTCATTTTCCTTTTCAGCAGGAATCAGCGGCACATGCCGGGTTACCTTAATATCCCACCATTCCGGGCCCTCCTGCAGATACTCCCACAGGAAAATATTCCCGCGAAGGTTCATCAGCTGATAGAATACAGGTTTGGGGTCATGGTTATTATGAATGATCAGGTGCTCACCTTCTTTTAAGGTGTTAAATACATCAAAGATGGTCTGGTGTCTTAAGCGCGGCTCCAGTTCCTGTACACGGATAATATTTTCACTTGTTGTTTGCATGCGTATAGGTTTTAATGCTTCAAAGGTAGGCAATAATTTTAAAATAAAAGTATTTAAGTACTTTTATTCTTTTATTTGCATTACAAAAAGACAATGATTAGCTCATTTTGGGTAAGTAATCTGGAAATTAGCCGGAGTTAGGCCGATTTACTCCGGAATAATTTACCTTTGTACCCGGGAAATACAATAACCGAAAATCCGGAAAATGAAGAAAACACTCATCATGGGCGCCAGCCCTAACCCCTCGCGATATGCCTATAGGGCAGCGGAAAGATTATTAAGCCACGGAATAGCCATAGAACTGCTGGGCAGAAGAAAGGGTGAAATAGCCGGCCATATTATTCATAAGACCCCGTCAGAAATAAGCCGCGATATCCATACCGTTACCATGTATCTGTCAGAACAGAACCAAAAAGAATACGAGGATTTCATCCTGTCTTTAGCACCGGTACGTGTCATTTTCAATCCCGGTGCGGAAAATCCCGGTTTTGTTCAACGCCTTTCCGAAAAAGGCATTGAAACCGTAGAAGGCTGTACCCTGGTGATGCTGGGAACAGGGCAGTTTTAGGCCGCCCTCATCTCAGGCTCTGCAGGTTTATTTTTTCAACCGTCTTTCCGGCCTGGTCAATAATGCGGATAAGTCCGCCTGCTTCTGTCAGATCTGCTTTTATCAGGTTATTATTGGAGTTGACCACCACGGGAAACCGGATCTTATCATCCGCATTCCGGATGACCTGCCGGTGAAAATGGCCGCTGATCATCACCTGAACACCTGCTTTGTTCAGGATGGGCACAAACTTATTAAAGATGTCTTCTTCTCCGTGCCACCCGCCAAACGGAGGCATGTGGCAGATGACTATTTTGTACGAAGCATTTTTAAATTCAGGGGTTTCCACCGCTTTTTTCAGCCACTCTGCCTGCCGGGTCCGGTAATGATCCATATCTACTATACCGCTGTATTCAATGTCTGAATCGGGCTTATCTTCTCCGCAATCCAGCACCAGGATATTGGTTTTCCCTAAATTAAGCTGGTAGTAAAGCTCCCCCGTAGGCGTAGGAAAATATTGCGGGTATTTCACAGCAAACGGCCCTCTCGTCTCATGGTTCCCCCTGGCATAATACATCGGTTTTTCACTGGCAAACCTCTTTATGGCGGTATCCATAAAAGCGCTGAACATCTGTTCTTCGCTCAGGAGGTTGTCTGCCATATCACCGTTAAACACCACAAAGTCGGTTTTAGGCAGATCGGCCAGGTCGAGCAGCTTATTCATCACCTCATTCCGGCCATGGATATCATTGATAACGGCGAAGCTGACGTTACCCGATCCTCCTGTAGTTTTAAAACGAAGCGGCTGCTGCCTGTACACCCCTGTGGCAGCTACCCGCCCGTATTCTACCTGTACGCCTTCATGCTTTAAAACCTCCTGGCTGTAAACCCGGTAGCGGTAAACGGTATTGGGCTTCAAATCTCTTAGTTCTACCGTATGGACGGTTCCCACCATCTTAAAGCCGTATTTACTGTCAAAATACTTCGGCCTTTCTTTGTAGTAAAAATGGGTGGAATCATCCGGAGCCAGCTCTACCCACCCTGTGGAAGGCTTGTTGGTCGTCCAGACGATATGAACAGAGGTATCGGTAAGCCCCTGGATATAGGGCAGATGGGTGATGCTTATACCTTCCTGGGCCAAAGCCCGGCCACAGGCCATGGAGAAAACCAAAACCACCCCTATTCTAAAATGCTTCATATTTCCTTTAAGAATTTACCCCTTAATATCGGCAGAAAACAAAACCTGACCAAGCTTATGAAGGTATTTTAAACAAGGCCCGTGGGGAAAGAAGTTACCAGAAGTTCATCTGTCCTGATTAAAAATGATTTACATTTGCAGAAAACCGGCCAGATAAGCTGAAAACCGGCTTAGCAGGTTCACCTACCTTTTGAAAAAAATAATAATGAAGTTCCTATTACCTGTTCTTTGCCTTCTTTCTTTAATTTCCTGCGGTCAAAAAACCGACAAGGATTCTCCCGAAGCCCTTTTAGCGTTTATTCCTGCCGGTTATATGCTGAAAGATACGGCCCGCGGCGACCTGAACCTAGACGGACGGAAAGACCTTATCCTGGTTTTAAACAAAACCGGGGAAGAAGAGACTTCTGACGTTACTGAAAATCCTGAAAAACGCCTGATGCTGATCCTGCTGGCTCACAAAAACAATACTTACCAACAGGCGGCACAAAGTGAAAATGTAATTTACTGTTACGATTGCGGTGGAATGCTCGGCGATCCCTACCAGGGAATTACGGTAAAAGACGGACAATTTTCCGTAGAACATTTCGGGGGAAGCTCCTGGCGGTGGGCCAGAACCTGTACCTTCAAGTACATTAAAGCCGAAGATACCTGGTACCTGACGGAAGACGCCCTGGTGACCAATCACGCCAGCGACCCTGAAAAGATTGAAACTCATGTACGGACGGCCCGTGATTTCGGGGAAATGAGGTTAGAAGATTTTGATATTTACAAAGAATAGAAAATAGGGAAACCGATAGGAGTTGCAGGGTAAATTTAACTTGCAAACATCTCCGATAATACCCGGATCACTTTCTTCTGCGTGGCTGCATCCAAAGAAGCAATTTTCTTTCCTAATCTTGTTTTATCCACAGAACGGATATGATCTAAAGCCACCTGCCCCTCTTTACCCGCCACCCTGCAATTTATCCTCACCGGATAAGACTTTAATGTACTGGTGAGCGGAGCCACAATAACCGTATTAAGATTACGGTTCATTTCATCCGGGCTTATAACTACGCAAGGTCGGGTTTTATTGATTTTGCTCCCCTGTGTCGGATTCAGGTTAATGTAGTAAATTTCAAATCTTACCATGTCCAATCTTCATTTTCAAATTGCGTGTCCAAATCTTCTGTTAAAAAAGTAGTGTCATTATCTGCACCTGCCGCCTGAAACATTCTGTCCCAATCCTTCCGAACAACTTTTTCTATTACAATTTTATTATCTTTTACGGAAAGTTCCAACTGGTCGGCTTCTGTTATCTGGCATAAATCCATAATACTTTTTGAAAGTATTATACCCGAAGAATTCCCTATTTTCCTTATTTTCACTGTCATGATAATGCCTTAGTTGCAGTTATAACATTGTTATTATATTCTAAGTTCAAAGTATTATTTCAGTTCCCATCCTTTCCTGATTCTTCTCATAGTATAATATGACAAAACTAATATTTGTTAGTATTTATTCGTTGTAATTTTGAATAAATAATCAACATAAATAAAGTTTTCGTATGGGAAAGTTAGCAAATAAAGTAGCCGTCATCACCGGGGGATCCGGTGCGATAGGCGTGACCACCGCACAGTTATTTTTAGAGGAAGGTGCCCGGGTGGTGATTGTGGACATCAATGAAGAGGCGTTGAAAAAAGCCGTAGCTGAGCTGAACAGTCCTGATGTCAGCTATGTGACTGCGGATGTCAGCCGCGCTGCCGATGTACAGAAATACGTACAGCATACTGTAAACACTTTCGGAAAAATAGATATTTTCTTTAACAATGCCGGTATTGAAGGCGTGGTTAAACCCATTACCGAATACCCCGAAGATGCCTTTGACAAAGTGATAGCGGTGAATGTAAAAGGGGTGTGGCTGGGCATGAAATATGTACTGCCGGAAATGAACGATAACGGAAGCATTATTAATACTTCTTCCGTAGCAGGGTTGATGGGATTTAACTCCATGTCGGCTTATGTTACCAGTAAGCATGCGGTCATCGGCCTGACCCGTACCGTAGCACACGAAGTGGCCCCCAGGGGCATCCGGGTAAATTCGGTACATCCGGCACCGGTAGACAACCGGATGATGCGGTCTCTTGAAGAAGGATTCGCCCCCGGTCAGGGAGAAGAAGTAAAAAAAGGCTTTGAAGCCAGTATTCCCATGAAAAAATATGCTACCAATGAGGATATTGCGCGGGGAGTTCTGTTCCTGGCCTCTGATGACAGCCGGTTTATTACCGGCATGAAACTGGTCATAGACGGCGGAATGACGATGGCGTAATCATATTCAGACGTATAAAAAGCCTGTTAAATAATTTTAACGGGCTTTTTTTATTTCCTATCTTTACTTCCTAAAAACTAATCTGATAAAAAATGAAAAGTGCATTATTGCTGTTCTTTAGCTTTATTACGTTTGCTTCCTGCGCTCATTCTGAAGAGACAAAACAGGAGGAAACTCCTCCACCACCTGCAGGAAATGATTTTGAGCTGACCACTGAAACTATCCTGGGTGACAGGGGAGCCGTATGGGGCTTCAAATTCCTGCCTGACGGCTCTATTATCTTCACTGAAAGATCCGGGAAAATAGGGATATTTGCTAACGGAAAAGTAACCGAGCTGTCAGGAGTGCCCAAAGTAGCGTACGAAAGCCAGGGAGGTCTGCTGGATATTGCTTTGCACCCGGATTATGCCAATAACGGCTGGATTTATACCACCTACCTTGAGAATTCCGGCGGAAATTCAAGAATGAATCTCATTCGCTTCAAAATCAAAAACAATGCCCTTACCGATATCCAGAACCTGCACACCACCTCTTCTACCAACAAGTGGCGGGGCCATAACGGCAGCCGGATTGTTTTTGACAATGACGGCTATCTTTTCTGGAGCGTGGGTGAAGGCGGCCCCTCAAGCCGTGGTGGTGCCAACTCCCCTAACAAGAATGCCCAGAATGTGAAAGAAGCGTGGGGCAAAGTACACCGTATGACCGATGAAGGCAAAGTTCCGGCAGATAACCCCGTTCTTCCCGGCAACTCCGCTCCTACCACCGTGTATTCTTACGGCCACAGAAACCCTCAGGGACTGGCCCTGAATCCGGCTACCAATGAGATATGGGAGACCGAGCACGGTCCGAGAGGAGGTGACGAGCTGAATGTAATCAAAAAAGGAGCAAACTACGGCTGGCCGCTGGTTTCTTACGGAATTAACTACGACGGAGTGGATATTTCAGGTAAAAAACATGCAGGCTATGCCGAACCGGCTTTCCAGTGGACCCCTTCTATCGGGGCCTGCGGACTGGCTTACCTGACTTCTGATAAATACGGCAGCTGGAAAGGCAGCTTTTTTGCCGGCGGACTGGCGCTGAATCATGTATCAAGAATCTATTTCGAAAACGGAACGGCGAAAGAAGAGGTGATCCTGAAAGATGTGGGCCGTGTAAGAGATGTGGTTCAGGGACCAGACGGTTACCTGTATCTTTCACTGGAAGGCCCCGGCCGGATTGTGAAGGTGGTTCCGAAGAAGAAGTAAGGGAAACTTTCGTTTCAAGCGCCCTTCGACAGGCCGGGCCGCGTAGGCTCAGGGTGACAATGGTAACCAGTGAGTAACCATTGTCACCCTGAGCCTACGCGGCCCGGCCTGTCGAAGGGCGGAGAGGTAATTTATATAATCAAAAGAAGTTATTTGAAAGCATTACATCAAGCGCCCTTCGACAGGCCGGGCCGCGTAGGCTCAGGGTGACAATGGTACCCCCACCCGGAACTATCCACTCCGAACCCCCAACTAACATCTAGCTCTCATTATCCAAAAATTCCCGGATCCGCCTCGCCTTATCCTTTCCTAACACCTCAGCCAGCTCTTCATCGGTAGCGGCTTTGATATTTCCGATGGTTTTAAAATGAGAAAGCACCTTGGTGGCAGTGGTCTTGCCTATGCCGGGTGCTGACTCCAGGCTGCTCACCAGGAAATTCTTGGAGCGGCGGTTTCGGTGGTGCGTGATCCCGAAACGGTGGGCTTCATCGCGGCATCGCTGAATGAGCTTGAGCGACTCTGACTTCTTATCAATATAAATGGGCAGGGAATCTTCGGGGAAATAAATTTCTTCCAGTCGTTTGGCAATGCCTATGATCGGCACTTTTCCATATAACCCCAGCTGCTTAAGCGCATCACAGGCCGCTGAAAGCTGCCCTTTACCTCCGTCAATAATGATCAGATCCGGCAGCGGGTTACCGTTTTCTACCATGCGGGCATAGCGCCGGCCCACCACTTCACGCATGGTGGCAAAATCATCGGGCCCCTCTACCGTGCGGGGAATAAAATGACGGTAATTCTTAGGCGAGGGTTGCCCGTTAATAAAACAGACCATGGCCGATACCGGGTTGGTCCCCTGGATATTGGAGTTATCAAAACATTCGATATGCCGCGGAAGCGTGGGCAACCGGAGATCCTGTTTCATCTTGATCAGCACCCTGTCGCGCTTATTATTATTCCCGGTGCGGGCTATGGCCTCTTTCTCCGCCTTCTCATGACGATAAAAGATCACATTCCTGAGCGACATTTCCACCAGCTTCTTTTTGTCGCCGGTCTGGGGGACAATAATATGGGCTTTAAAATCAATATCCGGCTTAATATTACTGATGATCTCCCGGGCGCTGCTTTCATAGGTAGTACGCAGTTCCAGCATGATCATACACAGAATCTCCTCATCGGGTTCATTCAGCCGCTTTTTCACCTCCAGCGTCTGGGTCTGGATAATAGACCCGTTAATGATCTTCAGGTAATTAATATAGGCGGCGGTCTCATCCGACTGGATGGTGAAAACATCTGCATCCCGGATGGTAGGCGTTACCACGGTGGCCTTGGCCTGGTAATTATCCAGGAATTCAAGCTTTAATTTATAATTATGGGCGTCTTCAAAAGCCATTTTACCGGCAGCAAGCTCCATGCTTTCCTGGAAATATCGTTTGGCCGGTGCCAGGTTTCCTTTCAGGATGTCATGCACCTGGGCAATCTCTTTCATATAGGCTTCCTCGCTCTGCAAGCCTTCGCAGGGTCCCTTACAGTTTCCGATATGGTATTCCAGGCACACTTTAAACTTCCCGGCCTCCACATTTTCCCGGCTCAGGTTATACTTGCAGGTACGGATGGTATACAGCTGTGAAAACATATCCAGCAGGGCATACATGGGCTTGGCACTCACATAAGGTCCGTACATTTTCCCCTTCTCCCGGTCTTCAATGCGCCGGGTGGAGATCACCCTCGGAAAGCGCTCATTCGTTACACAGATATAGGGGTAGGTCTTGTCATCCCGTAGCAGGATATTGTACTTGGGCTGGTGCTCTTTGATCAGGTTATTTTCCAGCAGCAGAGCGTCCCATTCGGTAGGAACAATGGTATACTCGAGGCGGTGAATACTTTCTACCAGCTTACGGGTCTTGCGGTCGGCCCGGTCGTAATTATGAAAATAGCTGCTGATCCGGTTGCGGAGATTCTTTGCCTTACCTACATATATGATCTGCCCCTCCTCATTGAAGTATTTATAGATACCCGGCTCGGAAGGAAGTAAAGGCAGAACACTTTTATATTCAAATTTGATCATGCTATATCGGCTGAACCGTGCTCAAAATTAAATGAAAAATGAAAAACTAAAAATGAAAAATGAAGGACATTCATTTCATATCCTTAACAACTTTCGTTTTTTTTCATTGTTCATTTTTAATTTTTCATTTAAAATATTTTTCCCTACTTTTGTACCGGCAAATTACCAGCTCCTGCTGAATCCCCCAGGACCGGAAGGTAGCAAGGGTAGGTGGTTGAGCGGTGAATTTGCCATTTTTTTTGACCTTATCTCAATCTGTATACATAATCATGAAATTTTTTATTGACACCGCCAGCCTTTCAGAGATCAAAGAAGCCCAGGACCTCGGTATTTTAGACGGCGTAACCACTAACCCTTCCCTGATGGCCAAAGAAGGCATTACCGGTGAAGAAAATATCAAAAATCATTACAAAGAGATCTGTAAAATCGTTACCGGAGACGTTAGCGCAGAGGTGATCTCCACTGATTTTGAAGGGATGATCCGCGAAGGCCAGGAACTGGTCAAGCTTCATGAGCAGATCGTGGTAAAGATTCCTATGATCAAAGACGGTATCAAAGCCATCAAATACTTCTCTGAAAGAGGTATTAAAACCAACTGTACCCTTGTTTTCTCTGCCGGACAGGCGCTTTTAGCGGCTAAAGCCGGTGCTACATACGTTTCTCCTTTCATTGGTCGTTTAGATGATGTCAGCACTGACGGGTTAACCCTGATTGAAGACATTCGCCTGATTTATGATAACTACGGTTACGCCACTGAAATCCTGGCGGCTTCTGTTCGTACACCTATGCACATTCTGAATTGTGCAAAAATCGGTGCCGACGTGATGACCGGTCCGTTATCAGCTATACTGGCTTTACTAAATCATCCGTTAACCGACATCGGACTGGCTAAATTCCTGGCCGATTACGCGAAAGGAAACCAATAAAATATGACAAACGAGGTTATCACACTCGCTCATGCAGATATCTATCAGAAAGACAGCCTGGTGCTTTCAGATGTAAATTTCGGCATAGCGGAAGGAGAATTTGTATACCTCATCGGTAAAACAGGGAGTGGAAAAAGCTCCCTGCTGAAAACCCTTTATGCCGACCTCTGGCTGGAGAAAGGCTCCGGATCAGTGGCCGGTTTCCAACTGGAAAAGATCACCCCCAAAGAAGTTCCCTACCTGCGTCGCAAGATCGGGATTATCTTCCAGGACTTCCAGCTTCTCACCGACCGTACCGTTCACCAGAACCTGCGCTTTTTTATGGGCGCCATGGGCTGGAAAGACAAGGCAGAAATTGATACCCGTATCCATGAAGTGCTGGAGCTGGTAGGCCTGCCTGATGTATTGAAAAAGATGCCTCACCAGCTTTCCGGCGGAGAGCAGCAGCGGATCGCCATTGCAAGGGCCCTGCTGAATCACCCGGAGATTTTGCTGGCCGATGAGCCCACAGGTAACCTGGACCCTGAAAAATCCATTGAGATCCTGAAACTCTTCTTTAAGATCAACCAGGTATCCAAAACGGCTGTACTGATGGCCACGCATGAGCTGGGCCTGATTGAGCAATACCCGAAAAGAACCCTCTACTGCGAGGGCGGGAAGGTGCGCGACCTGTCTGCCTGATTTACTTCCTGCTACCTCGTCCTCATTTTCACTACCGGAATAATCATTTCCTCCAATGAAACGCCCCCATGCTGGAAGGTATCGCGGTAATGGCTTACGTAATGATTGTAATTATTGGGATAAGCAAAGAAATAATCATTTGTTGTAAAGAAATAAGACGTAGACAGGTTCGGGCTGGGCAGCTTGTAATTTTCCGGCTTGCGCACTTCGATTACGAAATCTGCCTTATCATCCAGGTTCAGGTTTTTTCCCTGCTTGTAGCGAAGGTTGGTATTCACATTCCGGTCACCCACAATCCGCTTGGGGTTACGTACCTTCACCATGCCGTGGTCGGTGGTCACCACGAGTCGTCCGTTTTTCGAGGCAATCAGCTTCAGAAAATCCAGGATAGGTGAATGCTGGATCCAGGAGCGGGTAATGGAGCGGTAAGCGGCCTCATCCGGGGCCAGTTCCTTGATCACCGCCATATCCGTACGGGCATGGGAAAGCATATCAATAAAGTTAAAGACCACTACCACCAGGTCGTCTTTCAGCAGGTTATTGAAGCCGTCTACCAGGTTCTTAGCCTGTGTATTGTTCAGGATTTTATGGAAGCTGAAACTGTGGCTGATGTTGCTTTTCTTCAGCTGGCGTCTCAGAAATTCTTCTTCGTTTTTATTCAGTCCTTCTTCATTATCTCCCTCGTCATTTATCCAGAGATCGGGGTGCTGACGCGACATATCCAGCGGAGTCAGGCCGGAGAAAATAGCATTCCGGGCATACCCCGTAGCGGTAGGCAGGATGGAGTAGTACGAGTCTTCGTCTTCCACCACGAAGAAGTCGCTGATGATTTCTTCCAGGATTTTCCACTGATCCAGGCGGAAATTATCCAGCAATATAAAAAACAGGGGATCGCCCTCACGAAGATATGGAAACACCTTTGATTTCAGCAGGTTATGTGACATCACCGGCTTTTTCACATTAGGGCTGATCATCCAGTCTTCATAATTATCTTCAATGAATTCTGCAAAACGGGTATTGGCTTCCGACTTCTGCATCTGGAACACCTCTTCCATCGACTTATCGGTAGAACCGTCAATTTCCAGTTCCCAGAAAACCAGCTTCCGGTAAATTTCAGCCCATTCACTGAAGTCCAGCTCCTCGTTATACTGCATGGTCAGCTGGCGGAAGTCCTGCATATAGCTGGAATTGGTCTTCTCCGCCACCAGTCGCTTGTTTTCCAGCAGTTTTTTGGCTGAAAGCAAAATCTGGTTAGGATTAATGGGCTTAATCAGGTAGTCGGCTATTTTGGAACCGATGGCCTCCTCCATGATGCGTTCTTCTTCTGACTTGGTGATCATCACCACGGGGATATTCGGTTTGATCTTCTTGATTTCTGTGAGGGTATCCAGCCCGGTCATCCCGGCCATCATTTCATCCAGGAAAATCAGGTCGAAATTCTGCTTTTCCACCAGGTCGAGCGCATCGGCACCGCTGGGCACCGGTGTTACATCATATCCTTTGGTTTGTAAAAAAACGATATATGGTTTCAGGAGTTCAATCTCGTCATCAGCCCACAAAATGGTACTACGCTGCATAAATTATCTTTAATTGGTTATAGGAAATACGTATTTACCCCTTCAAAAATTGCTTTAAGCGGAGGAAATCTTCCTCGGTGTCTATGCCTATCCCGTCTGAAAATACTTCCACCATCTTCACTTTGTAGCCGTTGGCCAGCCATCTCAGCTGCTCCAGCTTTTCCTGTGCCTCAAGGCGGGCCACCGGCAGCTTCACAATCTTCTCCAGGATATCCGCTCTGAAACCATACATACCGATATGCTTAAAGAAATCAGCCGTACTGACCCACTGGTCGGTCTCCACTTCCCGAAGGTGCGGAATCGGCGACCGGCTGAAATACAGGGCCTCCTGGTGTTCATTCAGCACCACCTTCACCACATTGGAATTCAGCAGGGTATCTGTATCTTTGATCCGGATACATACCGAAGATATTTCGGAAGTAATTTTGAAAGAAGCGCTGAGCCGGTTGATATTTTCAGGGTCCATCAGGGGTTCATCCCCCTGTATATTGATCACAAAGTCGTAGTTGACCGTTCCCCCCATCACCTTCAGCGCCTCAGCACAGCGGTCGGTTCCGCTGGGATGCCTGTCAGAAGTCATGACCACGTTACCGCCAAAACCTTTGACATGTTCTTCTACCAGCTCACTGTCTGTGGCAATCACTACATCAGAAAGACTACTGGCCTTCAGGCAGCGCTCATAAACCATTTGCAGGATGCTTTTACCATTTACTTCAAGCAGTAATTTGGCCGGTAAACGGCTGGAGGCATAACGGGCGGGGATAATTCCTAAGATTTTCAAGGGCTAATGTACATTTCTACCACAAATTTAACGACTATTTTTTATTATACCAGCTTCTTGACTTTGACATAATATATTAGTAGCTTTGCAGACTAAGCTTTCCTTAAAAATGAAACAACTAATTGCCGCATTCATCACATTTGCTATATGCCTGCCGTCTTTCGCGCAGAGCCAGGAATCATTTATCCTGCATAAGGTAGCACCAAAAGAAACGCTCTACAGCCTGGTAAAAAAATACAATACCAATTTTGCTACGGTAGAAACACTGAACCCCTCACTGGCCAATGGCAACAGCGACATCAAAGTGGGACAAGTGGTTAAATTTCCCAAGAACAGCCCGGTGACAGCAGAAAAGAAACCGGAGGCAGCACCCCGTACCATCACCACGGTGCATACGGTAAAGCCTAACGAGACGGTTTTTTCTATTTCCCGGATGTACAATGTGGATATATCCAACCTGGTGGAGGCCAACAAGATTACCAGTAATACGATACGGGTGGGCGAAAAGCTGATCGTAGACGGCACCACCATTGCCAATATAGCGGCTACCACCCATCGGGAGACCGAACTTAGGCTTAAACCTACCGGCAAAAACATAAGGGAAACCGGCCTGGCGGAAGTGATCAACACTCCTACCAAATCTACCAAATACCTGGCTATGCACCGGAAAGCGCCTGTAGGATCGAATATTAAAATCACCAATGAGGCCACAGGTCATACCATTGTAGCCAAAGTGATCGGCAACCTGAATGAAGTGGGCCCCGACCAGAACATCATGATCAAACTCTCTCCTTACGCCTACTACCAGCTCCGTCCGAAAGACATCCGGCTGCGCGCTACCATAGAATATTATTTACCGGACAGCGGCGATGAAGTGGTCAGCAAATGAGGCCCTCCGGGATTTGCTGGAAGAAAAGCACCGGAAATACAATCACCCGGATTTTATTGAAAATGACCCCATCAGCATACCGCACCGGTTTTCCAGGCCGGGCGATATGGAGATAGCAGGGTTCTTTGCGGCTATCCTGGCCTGGGGCCAGCGTAAAACCATTATTGCCAAATGCACGGAGCTGATGCAACGGATGGATGATTCGCCGCACGAGTTCATCTTACACGCTGCCGGCAGCGATCTGCGTGCCCTGGAAGGCTTCCGCCACAGGACCTTCAACGATTTCGACCTGCTCTATATGGTGGCCTTCCTTAAAAGTCATTATGAAAAGCATTCCAGCCTGGAGGCAGCCTTTTTAACACAGAATGATCCGGCAGGTAACGTGCGGGCCAATCTCACGGGCTTCCGCGAGGTCTTCCTGACCGGCGCTGACGCTAAGATCAGAACCGCCAAGCATGTTTCCACGCCGGCACGGCGCAGCGCCTGTAAACGGCTGAACATGTACCTCCGGTGGATGGTCAGGCAGGATGAGAAAGGCGTGGACTTCGGTATATGGAAAAACATCCGCCCGGGCCAACTGGTCATTCCCTGTGATGTTCATGTAGAAAATATTGCCCGCAGACTGGACCTTACGGCCCGGCCCAAAGCCGACTGGGACATGGCCGAGGAAATTACCAACCGCCTAAAGGCGTTTGATGAAAACGATCCGGCCCGCTTTGATTTTGCGCTTTTCGGCATGGGAATTGAAAATTATTTCAGTCAATAACCTTTAATAAACATGGAATTGGGCGCTATATTTGCACTGTGGAAAGAATACGTTTAGAAATATTGAATCTGTCGCCCAGCCAGTTACAAGCCGGCTCTTTTACCCTGGTTTTAAGTGAGGTTTCCGGCGACAGGCGTCTGCCCATCATTATCGGGATGTTTGAAGCTCAGGCCATTGCCATTGAAATGGAGAAGCTTTCGCCTACCCGGCCACTTACGCATGACCTCTTCAAATCATTTGCCAAATCATTTGACTTTTCGGTAGAAGAGATTCATATTTCTGATATCCAGGAGGGTGTATTCTATTCCCGCATTATCTGTACTGACGGCATACGCCAGAAGAATATTGATGCCCGCCCCTCCGATGCCGTGGCCATTGCCTTACGGTTCAATGCACCCATCTACACCACGGAAGACGTGCTTACCGTAGCCGGCATATCGTCTGATGACGAAACCTCTGCTCCACCCGAGGCACCTGCCAAAGAGATCAGGGTAAAGGGAAGAAACAGCCTGGGCCATCTTTCTACGGAAGAGCTTAATACCATGCTGAGCGAGGCCATTGCCAACGAAGAATATGAGCGGGCCGCCCAGATCAGGGATGAGATTGAAAAAAGGAATTAATTAAGCATGCTGAGAACCCTTAGGAACTTTCTGCCGCGCCCCGGAAAAAGCACCCGGTCTGTACTCCGGTTCCTGAGCTACCTGGATATCCTGGGCCTGTTCCAGAAAGACCCGTTCGGAAACTCCATGTTCCTGAAACGCATCGTCATCTTTGTGGCCGGCTGGCCTACCTTCTGGAAAATAGCCGTGGCCAATAAGCTGAAAATAGAGGGAATTGAATACCTGAAAGACCTGCCAGACCGTAATGTTTTCTTCATTTCCAACCACCAGACCTATTTTGCAGATGTAATTTCTTTTTACCATATCTTTTGCAATGTCAAATGGGGCTTCGGCAAAAAACTGTTCCCGGTTTACCTGCTGGCTCCCCGCGCCTATATTTTTTATATAGCGGCCAAAGAGACTATGAAATCAGGCATTATCCCTAAGATATTCAGCCTGGCGGGTGCCATACTGGTAGAACGGAGCTGGCGGGCCGAAGGCGTGAATGTGAAAAGAGAAGTAGACCGGTCTGCCGGCGATAATGTATCTATGGCCCTCAAAGAAGGCTGGGTCATCAGCTTCCCGCAGGGTACCACCAGCCCCTACGCGCCTATCCGTAAAGGCACCGCCCACATTATCCTGGATAACAAGCCCATCGTAGTACCCGTAGTGATCAACGGTTTCCGCCGGGCCTTCAATAAAACCGGCCTCAAATACAAGCGGAGAAACACTACCCTCAGCGTAAAATTCAAAAAGCCGCTACATATTGATGAGAACAGTACGCTGGAGGGTGTAACTCAAACCGTAGAACAGATCATAGAGCAGAATATGCCGGAAATGATAGCAGAATGGAATGCGCTGAAGGAAATGGCCAAACGCGGGGAGTAGAACGCAGATGACGCAGATTTTTTATGATTTTATCTGTGGTTTTTCCATTTGACAACAGCTTCTACCGATATTAAATCCCTACGGGATATTTAAAGATGGACGGCCTGCTTATTTCTACCAACATATTATCTCTACGAGATAAAAAAGCTGGTACCTATTTCCTTTGTGGGGCATAAATAACACATAGATACCCCGTCAGGGGTACAATATCGGTAGAAATAACCAGATCCGTCTATCCTTATCTACCCCGTCAGGGGTATAATATCGATAGAAATAACCAGATCCGTCCATCCTTATCTACCCCGTCAGGGGTATAATATCGATAGAAATAACCAGATCCGTCCATCCTTATCTACCCCGTCAGGGGTATAATATCGGTAGAAATATACCAGACCTGTCCATCCTCTATTTAGTGTGCCAAAATGTTCTGCCTTTCCCCGAGGCCTAACCATCTAATACTTAGTTCAGTCTCGTATTATTCCGCTTGAACCCGATTTGCCAAATATTTGTTTATATTTGGAAAGAGTTTAAATGACTTTCTTATGGAAATGCAAGAATTTAAAAATATTATAACCATTGAGCCCGGAAAAAGAAGCGGGCAAGCTACTATCCGGGGTATGCGTATTACTGTGACAGACGTACTCAACTATCTAGCCTCAGGAATGACGATTTCTGAAATTCTTGCTGATTTCGACGAGCTTTCAGAAAATGATATATACGCCGTATTAAGTTTTGCTGCTAATAAAGAAAGTAAAATTTATTATGCGGCAGGATGAGATTATTGTTTGACCAAAATATTTCTCATCGGATTTTAAGATTTCTTGGATCGGGATTTCCCCAATGTACTACGGTTAAAGATGAGAATTTAACGGATTTTAGCGATAGGAAAATATGGGATTTTGCCAAACAAAACAACTTTGCTATTATTACGTTAGATTCAGACCTCAATGATTTAAACTCCCTTTTCGGACACCCTCCCAAAATCATTTGGCTTAGAACAAAAAATCTAAAGAACAGAGTATATTGCTAAAATTCTGATTAAGCAAGAAACTGAAATTGAGAATTTTATTAACAATACAGTTTTCGGAATTCTTGAAATCACTGAAGTACTCCCGATTTTCTGGACAGCCGAATAAGTAATAACTTAGATTATAGAAAAAAGGATTTTGAAGTTGCAAAAAAAAGATTAGCAGAGGATCAAATTATTATTAAGACAAAAGAAATTTCAGAGAATTTAAAAATATTGGTCTTTAATAAAAGCCTTTTAGATTATGCACTTAACCAGATGAAAGCTTTTCTTGACATATTACTAAAAGAATTAGACACAAAATATCTTTCAATAAATTTACATAAGCGAGATATTAATTTTGAGCTATAGAAAAGCTTAGAGTAGAACCTCATATACTAAAAAACCTTAAAAAACGCACATTTACCCTTCCTTAGTAAATTAATAATTATCTTTGAGCTTTCATATTCAAATTTTCGGGAATGAATATCAACAGTAAACTGGGTAATTATCCGGGAATCCTGATCACGGTGAGCCTCACGGTGGCCCTTTTCCTTATCGGGTTTTGCGGGTGGATTGCCATTACTTCCAAAGAACTTATCAAATATGTACGCCAGAATGTGGAAGTACAGGTATATCTGCACAAGTCGCTGGATTCCACTGCCGTTCAGCACCTGTATACCGACCTGGCCAAACTGGATATCGCCGAAACCGTTAAGGGCAAGCCGGCCATTACCCTTATCACCAAAGACAAGGCCGCTGAGATATTTTTTAAGGAAACCCGTGAAAACTACCAGGAAGTGCTGGGCGAAAACCCTTTCAGTGATGCCTATAACATCAAATTGAAAGAAGAAAATATTACGGAAAGCCGTTTACAGGAGTTGCAGGAGCAGATCGCGAAAATCCCGGGCGTATCAGAAGTAGATTATCCGAAAGATTTTCTCAAAGGCATCATCACTAATGTGAACAAAATCTACAAAGTAGTGGCCATCATTGTGCTGATCTTTTTTGTAGCCACCCTTCTGCTCATTAACAATACCATTAAGCTGGCGCTTTACTCGCAGCGGTTCATTATCCGTACCATGCAGCTGGTGGGTGCCACTGACTGGTTTATCCAGAAGCCCTTCCTGGTAACAGGGCCTCATCCAGGGGCTCTTTGCCCCATACTCAGTATTGTGCTGATCTATCTCACCCGGTATGCGGCCTCTTCTCAGGTAGAAGGACTCAGCCTGCTGGCCAATCCGCAGCTTACCTATATTCTGTTCCTTATTTTATTGGTTTTAGGCCCGGTGATCGGAGTGCTGAGTACCTACCAGTCGGTAGCGCGCTATAACAAAATGGATTTAGATAAATTATATTGATACCAATGGACAATTCAACGGAAAAGTCGGGTCTGCCCTTCAAAAAGACCAACTACGTACACATGCTTATCGGTCTGGGACTGATCATCCTGGGGTTCATCATCATGACCCTGGATAAGGAAGAATTCGGCTTCGGATTTTTAGGAATTACCCTCGGGCCGCTGGTGGCCTTTGCCGGGTTTATCTATGAATTTTACGCTATTTTGAAAAAGTAGATGGAATTAATTCACGCGATCATCTTAGCGATCATCGAGGGCCTTACTGAATTTCTGCCGGTATCCTCTACCGGGCATATGATCATTGCTTCGTCCCTTATGGGACTGGAAACCGATGAATTTGTCAAGCTTTTCACCATTGCCATCCAGTTAGGAACCATCCTTTCGGTACTGGTTCTTTATTTCAAACGGTTCTTTAAGTCGTTTGACTTTTATTTCAAGCTGGTAGTGGCAGCCATCCCGGCCTCCATATTTGGTTTCCTGTTTAATGACCACATTGATGCCTTGCTGGAAAGCCCCTTAACCGTGGCCGTATCTCTGGTGATTGGCGGTGTGGTGCTCCTGTTTGTAGACCAGTGGTTTAACAAGCCCACGATAGATAACTCGGATGATATCTCCTATGCACAGGCTCTGAAAATAGGTTTTTTTCAATGCCTGGCGTTGATTCCCGGTACTTCCCGGTCGGCCAGCACCATAGTAGGCGGAATGACTCAAAGCCTTACCCGTAAGGCAGCGGCTGAGTTCTCATTCTTCCTGGCCATCCCTATGATGCTGGGCGCCACGGTACTGAAGCTTAAAAAATACCTGGATTCCGGAGCGGTGCTCTCGTCCAAAGAGATCAATCTCCTGGTGGTCGGAAACGTAGTGGGCTTTATCGTAGCGATACTGGCCATCAAATTTTTCATAGGAGTAGTCACCCAATACGGGTTCCGGGCCTTCGGATGGTACCGGATCATTGTAGGCGGTGTGATCATTGTCATGCTTCTGAGCGGTAAAAGTCTACAAATTATCTGATGATCGAAGAATTTCAGGCAGGTCAGGTTTTACTGGTAGACAAGCCCTATACATGGACCAGCTTTGACGTGGTAAACAAGATCCGGTATGCCTTTAAGCCGCATAAGATCAAAGTGGGGCACGCCGGAACGCTGGATCCCCTGGCCACCGGATTACTGGTGATATGTGTTGGCAAAAAGACGAAAGAGATAGATCTTTACCAGGCACAGGTCAAAGAATACACCGGGAAGTTCCTGGTGGGTGCCACTACCCCTTCCTTTGATCTGGAAACCGAACCGGACGCGGAATATCCCACCGGGCACATCAATCCGGAAAGGATAGAAGAAGCCCGGAAATCGTTTTTGGGAACCATCCACCAGGTTCCGCCTGTTTATTCAGCAATAAAGGTAGACGGCAAAAGAGCCTACGAGTCGGCCCGGAAAGGCCAGGACCTGGAGCTGAAATCAAGGGAAGTGCAGATCGAAACTTTTGAACTCGACACTTCGGCTTTTCCGGAAATAAGCTTCCGGGTGGTTTGTTCCAAAGGCACCTATATCCGCAGCCTGGCCCGTGATTTAGGGGTGGCTCTGAACAGCGGCGCCCACCTGACTGCCCTGCGGCGGGAACGGATCGGCGACTTTAACGTTTCTGATGCCCATACCATAGAAGAAGCCGTAAACCTGATCAAGAGCAACCTATGAAAATCTATCATAACCTCTCTGAATTTAAGCCCAAAGGTAACGCTGTGGTTACCACGGGAACCTTTGACGGGGTACATATCGGCCACCGCAAAATCCTGTCGCGCCTGATTGAAAAGGCCCGGGAAATAAACGGTGAATCAGTACTGCTGACCTTCTGGCCGCATCCCAAGCTGGTGCTTTCTCCCGACAGCCATACCCGGGTGACCCGCATCCTGACCACCATAGAAGAGAAGACGGAGCTGCTGGAAGAATTAGGCATTGACCACCTGGTGATCCTGCCTTTCACCCGTGAGTTTTCAGAGCTCAGCTGTGAGCAGTATATTGAAGACGTGCTCATCAGCGGGTTCGGTACCCGGGCCATGGTGATCGGTTATGACCACCGCTTCGGCAGAAACCGCGAAGGCGGCATTGATTACCTTCTTCAGCACTCTGAACGCTTCAAAATAGAGATCGAAGAGATCAGCCGTCAGGAGATTGACAATATCACCATCAGCTCTACCAAGATCCGGAAGGCCCTGGAAGAAGGCGATATTCTTACGGCCAATGAGCTGCTGGGTAGAAATTATGATTTTTCAGGAACCGTAGTAAAAGGGCGGCAGCTGGGCCGGCAGATCGGGTTTCCCACCGCCAATGTCAAAACACCGAATGAATTTAAGCTCATCCCGAAGAACGGGGTATATGCGGTTTACGCCTGGGTCAGGGGAGTCCGGTACGGAGGGGTGATGAATATCGGTGTACGCCCTACCGTAGAAGGGAAAGGCATTACCCAGGAGGTATATATCTTTGACTTTTCGGATGATATTTATGGTGAAAGTGTGAAAGTGGAAATCGTGGATTTCATCCGCGACGAACAGAAGTTCGACAGCATTGAAGAGCTCATCCGCCAGATCAGGGCTGATGTAGACACTTCCCGCAAAATTCTGGGCGAATGAATAAGCGTTTTTTCATCCTTATCTCGGTTATCTTTATCCTGCTTCTCTGGTGTTTCCAGAATGCAATAACGGTGAACATCCCCTGGTGGGACGATTTTCACGGTATCATTCTGCCTGTACATGACCTCTTTACAGACAAGTCGTTTGCCGGTAAATTTCAGAATTTTGTTTCCCTGAATAATGAGCACCGGGTGGTAAATGACCGTATTTTTACGCTTTTGGTCTACCTCATTGCCGGAAAATTTGAACTAAAAACCCTGGCCCTGCTGGGTTTTGTTAACCTGATCGCCATTTTCCTGGTGCTGGTGAAGGTACTGAGAAAGCAGAACACCTCCTGGCTGGCCCTTCTGCCGGTGCTCTTCCTGATCTTCCACGCCCAGTATTATGAGAGCCTGCAGTCGATCATGGTGCCTTTTCAGAATTTTTCAGTCATCCTGTACATGCTCCTGAGCCTGTATTTTCTCATCTTTCAAAGGAGTTTCGCACTAGGCTTCCTGTTTGCCCTGGCCGCTATTTTCTCCCACGGGAACGGCATTCTGGCATTTATACTGGGGGCGCTGATCCTGCTGGTCAACCGGCAATACCGGCAAACGGCCCTTTGGCTTCTGCTTTCGGTTATTTCGGTAATAATTTATTTCCTGGGCTATTCCCGCCCGCACTGGACCGGTGAAAACGTGGTATCGCCCCTGGAGAACCCGCTGGCAGCAATCCGGTATGGCTTTGAATTCCTGGGAGCTTACTCCCTTAACCTGGTGGAAATCTCTACCGGCCTGGTTCACTCTCCGCTGCTCCATCTGTTGCCCCAGCTTACGGGCCTGGCCGCGGTGACAGCCTGGCTGTACCTGGTGCTGAAAAAATATCCTTTACGGAATCTGCAGGATTCTTTACAAAAATTAAAGGACAATCCTTCCGACCAGTTTCTATTGGCTATGGCCGCGTTTTTCCTGGCCACGGGAGTGATGATGGGTTTAACCCGTACGGGTTTCCCGGTGCTGAGCCGCTATACCATTAACTCCTCCTTTTTCCTGATCGCCCTCTGGGGATTTTACGTCACCAATTACCCGGAAAAAGGCAGCCGGCTGGTCTCCCTGCTGGCCTTTGGAGGTGTGCTTCTCACCTATTATAATGCTACAGGCAAAGGCTTTTATTTCAAAAACAATTGTATTACCGATGCCATTAATTACCAGGTAAACGGTACCTGGGCCAACGGCTATAGTGATTCGAGCCACGTATCCAGGGTGAACCCGCTTTTAAAAGCCCCCCTTGCTTCCGGCGCCTATGTATTCCCGGAATCAGCGCTGGACGGTTTTAATAAATGGGAAGCACAAAACAGCCGTGAAAACCTGGATTTCAGCATCGTGGATAATTATCTCCTCATTTCAGGGAGCGGCGATTCCGAAACTTATTTCACACTGGAATCTGATGAGCACCAGTTTATCTTCCCGGTAAACAAGATACGCTCCAATCCCCTTGATTTTTTGGTCCGTCGCAAATATTATTCGGAGCTTTACCAGGCCGTATTCCCCATTGATGTTATTCCGCGGGAGAACTACCGGATTTATAAAATTGAAAGGCAGGATTCCGGGTTTAAGAAATTTAATCTTCAGCGGGTTCTGACAGCGGGGAAATTGATCAAATAGCTCTGAGCAATGAGCTGTGAGAAATTGACTACCTATCCCATGGGAAAAGCTCATAGCCCATAGCTCACGTCTCATAGCTTACCTACGCATTCCGCACATAACTCCCCAGCACCTTAATGTAGCTGCCGTGCTTTTTCAGGATTTTCTGGAAATTTTCATCTTTATGGTATCCCAGGAATTCAATAAAAAACCAGAAATTGAAATCCTCGCTTCCCTTGTACGGGCGGCTCTCAATTTTCGTAAGGTTAATATTCCCTTTCCTGAAATCCTGCAGGAAACGGGCCAGCGAACCCGCCTCATCGGTCTTGGGTAAACGGGCCACAATGGTGGTTTTGTCATTGCCCGAGGGCTGGTTTTCATAATTCTTGCCCAGGATAAAGAAACGCGTGCGGTTATTACTGTTATCCTCAATATTATGAAATAATACCGGCAGACGGAATAATTTGGCAGCTATCTCGCTGCATATGGCCGCTGACTCGGGATCTTCTGCAGCCAGGCGTGCGGCCTTGGAGGTAGATTCCACCTGGATCTCCTCCGGGTTATGCTGCTCAAAATATTTATTCAGGAAACCCCGGCACTGGCGGAAGGCAATATCCTTGGAGTAGATCCGCTTGATACGGGCCGGGTTTTCGGCCTCGGTAGCCAGCGAAAAATGCACCGGGATTTTCAGCTCGGCAGCTATGGAAACTTCCGTTTCGCTCAGCAGGTCTACCGTTTCATACACAATTCCTTCCTGGTTATTTTCAATAGGGATCACCCCGAAACGCGCGCGTTCCGTTTCCACCGCTTCAAACACTGCACGAATGGTAGGCAGGGTCATATACTCTGAAACCGCCCCGAAACGGCTCTCGGCCGCCTGGTGCGTAAAACTGCCCTCGGGTCCCAGGAAAGCCACTCTTTCGGGCAGCTCGATATTCCGGGCGGCAGCAAAGATCTCCAGGAAAATGGCTTCAATAGCCGAGGGAGTAAGCGGTCCTTGAGACAGGCTCACCATACGTTCCACGATCCACTTCTCCCGTTCCGGCCTGTAAATAGACCCTTTGGTCTCTTTCTTTATCTCTCCTACTTTCTGCACCCATTTCATCCGCTCATTCAGCAGCTGAATGAGTTGCTCATCAATGAGGTTTATTTCTTTTCTTGCGTCCTCTATGGTCATTTGTTTATTCGTCTACAATCTCCACTTCTTTTTCTTCTACAATATCCTGTTCTACAATGAGGTTATCAATAATGAACACCTGCCGTTCGGGGGTATTCTTGCCCATATAATAGCTCAGAATTTTAGGTATGGCTGACTCCTTCTCCAGGATTACCGGATCCAGCTTAATATCTTTTGAAATAAACCCTTCAAATTCATGGGGTGAAATCTCACCCAGCCCCTTAAACCGGGTAATTTCAGGCTTCCCACCCAGTTTTTGAATAGCATTTAATTTTTCTTCCTCCGAATAGCAATAAATGGTTTCTTTCTTATTTCTTACTCTGAAAAGCGGAGTCTGCAGAATAAACAGGTGTCCTTCACGCACCAGCTCGGGGAAAAACTGCAGGAAAAAGGTCAGCAGCAGCAGCCGGATGTGGGAGCCGTCCACATCTGCATCCGTGGCAATAATGATCTGGTTATATCGCAGGGTTTCTATCCCGGTCTCAATATCGAGGGCATGTTGCAGGAGGTTAAACTCCTCATTCTCATATACCACTTTCTTACTGAGGCCGTAACAGTTGAGCGGCTTGCCCCTCAGGCTGAATACTGCCTGGGTCTCCGGGTTACGGGCCTTGGTAATAGAGCCGCTGGCCGAGTCGCCCTCCGTAATAAACAGCATGGTATCCTGCTTGCCCTCAAACTTCTCATCGGTCAGGTGATAACGGCAGTCGCGCAGCTTCTTATTATGCAGGTTGGCCTTTTTAGCCCTTTCATTGGCTATCTTCTTCACTCCTGCCAGCTCTTTCCGTTCGCGTTCCGACTGCTCTATCCGGCGTTTAAGAGCATCTTTCACATCGGGATGCATGTGCAGGAAATTATCCAGCTTTTCCTTTACAAAGTCATTCACAAACGTACGTACGGTAGGAGCATTCTCATCCAGGCTGATGTTATTGGACCCCAGCTTGGTTTTGGTCTGGGATTCAAACACCGGCTCCTGTATTCTTACCGATATGGCGCCGATAATGGACTGACGCACATCTTCTGAGGCGTAATCTTTACCGTAATGATCCCGTATGGTTTTCACTATAGCCTCTTTAAAAGCCGAAAGGTGGGTACCTCCCTGGGTGGTATTTTGTCCGTTCACAAAAGAATAATACTCCTCTCCGTACTGGTTTCCGTGGGTCAGCGCCATTTCAATGTCATCTCCTTTCAGGTGGATGATGGGGTAACGGAGGGAGGCTTCGTCGGTTTTCCTCAGGAGCAGATCCAGCAGGCCGTTAGCCGAATAGAATTTTTTACGGTTCAGGTACAGCGACAGCCCGGAATTCAGGTAACAGTAATTCCAGATCATGTTTTCCACATACTGCCCGATGAAGTGGTAATTTTTAAATACCGTATTATCCGGCTCAAAGACCACATAAGTCCCGTTTTTGGCGTCAGTAGGCTCTATTGGGCTTTCTGAAACCAGCTCCCCCCGCTCAAAGACCGCCGACTTTTTCTCTCCTTCCCGCACCGCCGTAACGCTGAAATAAGAGGAAAGCGCATTCACCGCCTTGGTACCTACCCCGTTCAGTCCTACGGCTTTCTGAAAGGCCTTGGAATCATATTTGGCGCCGGTATTGATTTTGGAAACCACATCTACCACTTTCCCGAGCGGTATTCCCCTTCCGTAGTCCCTTACTGACACCTTTCCTTCATCAATAGATACTTCGATGGCCTTTCCAAAACCCATCGCGTATTCATCTATACAATTATCCAGCACTTCTTTCAGCAGCACATAGATTCCATCGTCAGGTGCAGACCCGTCGCCCAGTTTTCCGATGTACATACCGGGTCTTAACCGTATGTGTTCTTTCCAGTCCAGTGAACGAATACTGCTCTCGTCGTAATTATTCTCAGCCATAGTAAATATTAAACCTCCGATTCAAACGTTTACAAAAGTAAAATATGAGATGAATTATCTTTTAACCTAAAGTTCTGATTTATTCAGTTTCTTCTCGTATTTTTGTAGTTTCTTAGTCAACGGGAAAACTCATCCAATGAAATTGTTCAAAGTTAGGAAGACAAATTTAATTGTTAAGACAGTTTTAGTTTTATTATTGAATCTATCTCTTGTTTTAGCAGTAACTGCGCAGGAAAAGGAGAAGGAAAAGGAAAAAGAGACCAAAGGCACTACCCAGAAAACCACTGAGCAGGCTCCGAAAAACGTACCGGTCAATAACCGTACGACTACCCGTGAAGGAAGGATACCTGGCGCTGCTGCCACAGACGCGCGGGCCATCACCCTTACTCCGGAAGATGCCGCGGCCATTGACGCCGAAGAAACGAATCGTATAGCACTTGAAGCGGAAATTGCGGCTGATGAAGCACGGGCATCTATCATAAAAAGGACATTCGGGAGCTCTCTTTTTGCGAATTCAAAATTTGATGTTACTCAGGCAATCAACATAGCCACTCCCAATAATTATGTATTAGGCCCCGGTGATGAGCTGGAAGTGGTGGTATACGGGTTTTCTCAGAAGGTGCAGAATACCGTCAAAGTCAATGCCGATGGTTATATAATTCTTGAAAAAAGCGGTGTTGTTTCTGTCGCTAACCTGGATATGGAGACGGCTACAGAAAAAATCAAGGCCGCACTTACCAAAACCTATGGCGGAATCAAAAGCGGGAACACCTTTGTAAGGGTTTCCCTAACGGGTTTCAAAGTCATCAAAGTGCGGGTAACAGGTGAAGTGGTAGCTCCGGGCACCTACACGCTGACTTCTTTCAGTAACCTTATGACAGCTCTGTATGTTTCCGGCGGGCCCAATGATATTGGTACTTACCGGGATATCGTACTGGTAAGAGGTAACCGCGAAATTGCCCGTTTAGATCTGTATGAATATATTGTGAAAGGATATGCCTCAGGCGATCTGCTGCTGAAAGACCAGGATGTGGTGCATGTAGGCCCTTTTATCTCCCGGGTAGCTGTCACCGGGTATACCAAACGGACAGGGCTGTTTGAGATGAAGCCGGGAGAGAAGCTCAGCGACCTTTTGAAATATGCCGGAGGCTTTAACCAGTATGCCTATTCCGATATTGTAAAGATTTACAGGAATACTGCCAGCGAAAGAAGAATTGTCAATGTAAACAAAGACAATTTTGGCAATGAAAACGTATATATGGGCGACTCCCTGGTAATAGAAAAGGTGTTAGACCGGATTGAAAATGTGGTAACCATTACCGGAGCGGTATTCCGGCCGGGTGAATACTCACTGGATTCCAACCCCACGCTGACCCAGCTGATCAGGTCGGCTTCCGGGCTGAAAGAAGAATCACTGCAGGGGCGGATCAACATTAACCGTACCAATAACGACCTCTCGATCTCCAATATATCCGTCAACTATAACGATATTATTGAGGGACGTTCGGAAGACCTGAAGCTGAAACGCCTGGACGAGGTGATTGTTCCCAGCATATTTGAGCTGACGGAAAAGTCGGTCATCCGGATCCGCGGAGCCATTAACCATGAAGACGCCAAAGAAGGAATTGAGCTGCCTTATGTAAAAGACATGACCGTTCAGGACGTGATCGTAAGGGTGGGCGGACTTACGGAAGCGGCTTCCCTTTCCCGGATTGAAATTACCCGGAGAAAAAGGAATATTGACCCGAAACAATCTGATGCCCAGATCGCCGATATCATCCAGTTCAGCATGCGGCCTGACCTCACCCTGGTAGATGCACGCGAGAGCATTGTGCTTATGCCGTTTGATGAGATCATTGTCAGAACTTCCCCTAACTACGAGAAACAAAACCTGGTAAAGATATCCGGAGAGATAATGAACCCGGGCACGTACGGTATTGAATATAAAGATGAACGGGTATCACGTATAATTGAAAGGGCGGGCGGGTTAACCGACCTGGCTTACCTGGAAGGGGCTACCCTGCTCCGTAAAACCCTGCTGAGTGAACGCCAGCGGAAGAAGCGGGAAGAAACCCTCACTAACCTGAATATTGGCAATAAGGTCAAAATCACCGAAGGCCTGGATCCGGCAGCTGCCGAACTGGCTACCGCTACTACCACCACGGAAGGCGAAGAAGCCGATTCTTATATCAACGAAGACATTGCGATTGACCTGAAGAGAATACTGGCCAATCCCAATGACATCACCCACGACCTGATTATACAGGACGGCGACGAAATCGTGATTCCCAAACGGCTGGAGACGGTACGGGTGGAAGGCGAGATTTTATATCCTACTACCGTGAAGTACCATTCCGGCAAGAATTTCCTGGATTATGTCTCTTCTGCCGGGGGGTATACCCGGAAATCAGCCAAAGGAAGCGCCTATGTACGTTATCCGAACGGAAGTGTAGACCGTACCCGTAAATTCATGTTTATGCGTTTCCACCCTAAAGTAGAACCGGGAAGTGAAATTGTTATTCCGCCGAAATCAGAAACCACAGCAGATCAATTCAATCAATTCTCCGGCCTGGTAGCTACGGTAAGTGGTACACTGGCCACCATTGTGACGATTATCGGCTTAATCAGGCTTAACAAGTAAGATGGAAAATAATAAGGATCAGGTATCGACCAAAGAGTTTTTAAAGTCGGTCTTTGGCTATTTTAAGTATCTGGGCAGCAGATGGCAGCTGTTGCTGATTGTGCTGGTGGCAGGGAACCTGTTTGACATGATCAAAAACAACTATTTCTCCACTACCAAAATGTACGGTGCTGCCATACAGTTCAATATTGACCTGGAAGGCAATGCACAAAACCAGCTGGGCGGGCTGGCCACTGCATTTATGGGGACCACTGCCAACAACAGCGGACTGATGGATATCACCAATTTCCCGTTGATCATTACCTCAAGAACCGTTTTTGAGAACGCCCTGATGACTGAAACCGAGCTTTTCGGAAGAAAAGATCTCTTCGTTAATTTTTTCATTGACAGCAGTGATATCAAGACCAAAGAATGGGGCGGTAACCTGTTCAGAGACCCGTCTCCATATGTGGAAATGAAATTTGAGAAGAAAAAACCTTCTGAATTCACTCCTCATGAAAACCAGGTAATGCGGGATATCTATAATAAGCTGGAGGCAAGTACGGTAATGGAAAAGGAACAGGGTACTTCTATCTACAACCTTTCTGCCAAACTAACCAATGAGCATCTTACGAAAGCCTGGCTGGAAATGCTGTTAAAAGCAACGGAGGACTTTTACACGGAAATGAAAACCGTGAAAACCCGGAGGATGATTGCCGTTCAGCAAAGAAGGGTAGACAGCCTGAGCTCACTTTTGCGGAAGAACGACTCCGGCCTGGCCCGGGCTACTTTTGAACAGCCCGATGCCGTTAATCCCCTGGCCGGTATGACCCAGACTAAACTCAGCCGGGACAATAACTACCTGTCTAATCTTTACCTTACCAACCTGAACAGCCTGGATAACCTGACTAACCTGCTGGTAGAGCAAACCCAGTTCTTTCATATCCTGACACCGGTAAAATTACCACTGGATTCTACTTCACGGGTAGGCATCAGCGTAAGACTCACGGGGCTTATCCTGTTAGTGGTCACCATTGTTATCATTTCAATCAGAAAATCTTATTTAGACATTATGTCTGAATAACACGCTTCTATGGATTCGAGGGTTAGAGTAATTACCAACAAAAAAAGTATTTCAGAATACATAGCTGAGATCTGGAACTATAATGAACTATTCTGGATCCTGGCCAAGCGCGATATTATTGTAAAATATAAACAGGCCGTACTGGGAGTGGGCTGGGCGGCTATCCGCCCGCTGATTACCACACTGGTGATGGCACTGGCTTTCGGAAGACTCGGAAAGCTGGATGTGGGCTCAACCATTCCCTATATGCTGATTGTATCAGTAGGGGTAACCATCTGGCTCTTTTTTTCGCAAAGCCTTACCACCATCAGCACCAGCCTGGTGCTGAATTCCAACCTGATCACCAAAGTCTATTTCCCGAGACTCATTATCCCGCTGTCATCCATATTCATAGGGCTGGTAGATGTGGTGGTTTCACTTGCGGTATTTGCCGGACTCTGCCTGTTTTACCAATATGTACCCGACTGGAAGATCATCTTCATTCCCCTCATACTGGCACTTACCTTCCTGGCTTCTTTTGGTGTGGGGCTGATTGCCGCCGTACTGAATGTAAAGTACCGGGATATAGGACAGGTGATCTCCTTTGTGGTTCAGTTCGGAACTTTTCTTTCCCCTGTAGCTTATCTGACCGACACCTATAAAACGGGAGCAAACGGTGATTTGCTCTACAAGATAGCCATGCTAAACCCGGTTACGGGCTGTATTGATGCCATGCGCTGGGCCATGCTGGGTGACTTTGCCGCTTTTAACTGGAACAGCTTCATCCCCCTGGTGGTATTTGTGATTATTACTTTCTTTTACTCTATCCGCTTCTTCAGAAAGCATGAAGATACATTTGTGGATTACATCTAAAGATTTATGACCGTACTCAGTATTGAAAATATTTCCAAGAAGTATGTCCTGAACAACAAGGGTAAGTCAAATGATGACCTGCGCGATACCATTACGGGCTGGTCTAAAAAGCTCGTCAATGCCGGCAGGTCTACCGATACCAAGCAGGATTTCTGGGCCCTCAAAAATGTAAGTTTTGAGGTAAAGCAGGGCGACAGGCTGGGACTGGTAGGCGCTAACGGTGCCGGGAAATCCACCTTGCTGAAAATACTGAGCCAGATCACTGAGCCTACTACCGGAAGCATTAAAATCAGGGGGCGTATGGCCAGCCTGCTGGAAGTAGGTACGGGTTTCCACCCTGAGCTCACCGGCCGTGAGAATATCTTCCTGAACGGTGCTATCCTGGGAATGAAAAAAAATGAAATTCACCGGCATTTCGACGCTATCGTGGATTTTGCAGGTATTGAAAAATTTATTGATACACCTGTTAAAAGGTATTCCTCCGGGATGTACGTACGGCTGGGATTTGCTATTGCAGCCCACCTGGAACCGGAAATCCTGGTGGTAGATGAAGTGCTGGCCGTAGGCGACGCTGACTTTCAGAAAAAAAGTATAGGGAAAATGCGGGATGTGTCGAGCAGCGGCCGTACCCTGCTTTTTGTATCTCATAACCTGACCGCCGTACAGGGCCTTTGCAATACCGGCGCCTACCTGAGAGCAGGTGAGCTGATCAAATACGGCCCCATTGACGAGGTGATCACCGAGTATGTAAAGAACGTCTCAAAATTCCAGCTGGAGCAGTCATGGACAGACCCGGACCTGGCCCCGGGAAATGACTTTGTTAAAATAAAGACTATCCGCCTGGTACCCGATGAAAGCCATACCCGGCCTAACCTGGATACCACCACTCCCCTCCGGCTGGAGCTGGAATACTGGAATTTTGTGGAAAATGCAGAACTGAATGTCAGCATATTTCTATACAGTATGACCGGTGAATGTGTTTTTAATATTGGTGATGAAGCCCGGATTTACCAGAAAGGTACAGTAAAGTCGGTTTGTGAAATCCCCGGTGATTTCCTGAACGACGGTTCTTATTATATCTCCGTAATGATCGTAAGAGACCGGCTCGCTCCCGTGTACTTTTTTGAAGATGCCATCGCATTTGATATCCTGGATTACCGCGAGGGCACCGAATGGGTAGGTAAATGGCCGGGGGCTATCCGCCCTAAAATGATTCAGGTGAACTCCTGGCAAACTGAATTATTATGAGTGACAGAATAAATGTAACCAAGTCATTCCTCCCTCCGAAGCAGGAGTACGAGCAAATGCTGGAGCGGATCTGGACATCTGAGTGGCTGACCAATAACGGGCCGCTCCTGGTAGAGCTGGAACAAAAGCTGCAGCAAAAACTGGATTTGCCCTACCTGGCCATTACCGGTAATGGCACCATCGCCATTCAGCTGGCCATAAAAGCGCTTCATTTATCAGGCGAGATCATCACTACACCTTTCTCCTATTGTGCTACCACTACTTCCATCCTCTGGGAAAACCTGAAGCCGGTTTTTGTAGATATTAACCCGGAGGATCTGAATATTAATGCCGACCTGGTAGAAAGTGTTATTACCGATAAAACCACCGCCATACTGGCCACCCACGTATACGGCAACCCCTGTAATGTGGAAAAGCTGGAGGCTATCGGGAAAAAGTATAACCTGAAAATTATTTACGATGCAGCCCATGCCTTCGGCGTGGAATATAAGGGCCGTTCCTTACTGGCCTACGGTGATGTCTCTACCTGCAGCTTTCATGCCACCAAAGTATTTCATACTGTAGAAGGCGGCTGTGTGGTATGCCATGACCCGGCGCTGTACAAAACGGTACAGCTGATGCGCAGCTTTGGTCACGTACAGGATGATTATTTCCTGCCGGGAGTCAACGGGAAAAATTCGGAATTTCATGCCGCCATGGGGCTGGTTAACCTGGGACACCTGGACCGCATCATTGAGGGGCGCAAACAGATTTTCAGGATTTACGATGAGCTCCTGGACTGGAATAAAATGTACAAGCCTACCGAGAAAGCTGCCCATCTGAAGTACAATTATGCGTATTACCCGGTGGTTTTACCGGATGTACCTGCTACTCTGCAGGTAATAGCAGCCCTTAACCGGGAGAACATCTACCCCAGAAGGTATTTTTATCCTACGCTCAATTCCCTTCAGTATATCCCGGTACGGTATGACTGCCCGGTAAGTGAAGATGTGTCTGTCCGGGTAATCTCCCTGCCGCTGTATCCCGAGCTTGATCATGAAACCGTAAGGAAGATTGCCCGTATTATTAATGCCCATATCTGAAGCCGTTTTGCAGGAAAAGAAAGAAATATTGTTTGTGAGTCATGACGCCAACCGAGCGGGGGCACAGATTTTTCTCTACAATGTGATGGCTTACCTGCAGGATAACGGATACGGAGTGGTGCTTCTGCTGGTCAATGACTGGGGGACCTTCCGGGAAGAGCTGGAAAGCCGGTTTGTGACTTATACACTGAACGGCCCGCCGGTATCGCGCTGGGGCCGCCTCCTGGGCAAACGGCCCGGTGTGCTGGAAACCATCAGGGCAAAACACCGGATCGGTCTGGTTTATGTCAATACTATTGCGAGTGTTCACCTGCTGGAAGAGCTGAAAGCCACCTGGCAGGTGCCGCTGGTCACCCATATCCATGAGCTCTCCTACTCTATCAGGCAATACGGCGCGGCAGATGCCCTGCCCGTGCTGTTTCGCTTTTCAGACACCATTGTAGCCTGCTCTGATGCCGTGGCGGCCAATCTTCTTGAATTTGAGAAAACAGACCGTATCCGGGTGATTCATTCGTTTGTAAACAATGAAAAAATCCTGGAAACACACGCAGAGACAGACCGGGAAGAGATTTTCAGGGAGTGGGGCCTGGATCCCGGCTATACCTGGGTAAGTGCCTGTGGCAATGCAGACTGGAGGAAAGCCCCTGATATCTTTCTCCAGATAGCCGCTCATGTGACAGACCCCTCTATTCGTTTTGCCTGGATCGGCATCCGGCCGGATGACCCCATGAAAAGCCAGCTGGAATATGATGCCGCCAAGCTGGGCATCACCGGTAAAATAGCATGGCTCTCTCCCACTCCCAGGGCGGTGGAACTGATCAGCGCTATGGACCTGTTTTTACTATGCAGCCGCGAAGACCCTTTCCCCCTGGTGATGCTGGAAGCTGCACTGTGCCAAAAACCTGTTCTGGCGTTTAAAAATACGGGTGGCGGAGATGAATTTATAGAAGACGATGCCGGATGGCAGGCTGATTACCTGAATGTGGAAAAGATGGCCTCCCTGATCGGATCAGTCTCTCCTTCTGAAAAGAAAAAACGGGGAGAAGCAGCACAGCAAAAAGTGCTGGAACGTTATAGTTTTGAGAACTCCATGAAAAAAATCAGGGATCTCGTCGATGAAAATTTTATTTTTTAAAGCTAAGCTGACAATATTTACAAAGGTTGTCGGGTTAAAAAAGAAAGAACCTGGATTATGAATAAATATATAACCGCCCTGCTGGTCTGTTTTGCGTTGCAGGGATTTTCACAAAAAGAAAAAGGTAAAATAATTTCAGCTCCCAAGATTCCCCAGTCGTCTAAAAATACACCGGCCAAAAAAGAAGCTACCAAAAAAGACGAATTTGATTTCATTTTTGAGGAAGAACCCCGCCTGCGTTTTTCAAATCAGTATGAAGGGAGCAATACCAATAAAGCAGCTGCGCCGGCAGCAGGGCCTAATTCCAATTATAAGGAAGGAATCCGTATTGAACCCCTTCGCGAAATCAATACGATAGTTCATGAAGATACTTCTTCGCTGGATGAAGGAGAGCTGGTGATTCTTGAAATTGAAGAAGAAGCACAGTTTGCCGGCAGTGAAAACATGGTGAAGGTAGCCTCTTACTACTCAGTGTGGGATACCAAAAGCCTGAACCCTTACGGAGTGGCCCCGAAAAGCTTTAACGAAATTGTCAATATTACGCTTTATAATGAGAAAGAAGGCCGGAACTGGGCTCCTATGCTGGACAATTTCCGCCTGACGTCGCATTTCGGATGGCGCAGCCGCCGGTGGCACAAGGGTACCGACCTGGCATTGGATACCGGCGATAAGGTATATGCTGCATTTGACGGTATAGTGAGAATCAGCGGAACGTTTAACGGGTACGGCCGTACGGTGCTTTTAAGGCATTATAATGGCCTGGAGACCTTGTATGGTCACCTGTCGAAGATCGCTTTTGAGCCCAATACCCTGGTAAAAGCCGGCGATGTGATCGGCCTGGGAGGAAGCACCGGCCGAAGCTCCGGCCCTCACCTGCATTACGAAACCCGCTACGAAGGAAACCAGTTTGATACGGAAAATATCTACGACTACGCCAATAACCAGATCAGGATCCGGTCACAGGAGTTCACTATTTCGTCCCGGCTGTACGATTACCTGAGGGGTGGCCGCTCTATTCCGGCCGGTTACCGTAACGGGGAGACCGCTACCGGCGAAGCCATGGATGACCATGAAGATGCGGATGAGTTTGAAGAGGAAGTACCGGTTAAAACAGTTCAAAAAATGTGGCATTCGGTACGAAGGGGAGAAACGCTCTCTTCCATTTCCAGGAAGTTCAACATGACGGCACGTGAGCTGGCCCAACTCAATAAAATTCCTTTAAACAAAAAGATTTATCCCGGATTAAGATTACGCGTACGCTAATGAAAACAGATATATTGGTCTTTGCGGCACACCCGGATGATGCCGAACTGGGCTGTTCAGGTACCCTGGCCAAAGAAGTAGCTGCCGGCAAAAAAGTAGTGGTGATAGATCTCACCCAGGGAGAACTGGGCACCCGCGGCAGCGGCCCCTTGCGTTTGGAGGAGGCCGCCTCTTCAGCCGACATACTGAAACTCGCTGCCCGTGAAAACCTGGGCTTTCAGGATGGTTTCTTTAAGAATGACCGGGAACATCAGATGGAAATTATCCGGATGGTACGGAAATACCAGCCGGAGATCGTGCTGTTAAATGCCCCTGAGGACCGCCACCCCGATCACGGCCGGGCTTCGCAGCTTTGTACCGAGGCCTGCTTTTACAGCGGGCTCCGTAAGGTGGCTACCTATGCTGCCGACGGCAGCGAACAGGCCCCCTGGCGCCCGAAGAACGCCTTCCATTATATCCAGGACCGTTTTCTGAAACCCGACCTCGTGGTAGATGTTTCTGATTTCTGGGAGATCAAAACGGCCAGTATCATGGCTTTTAAGAGCCAGTTTTTTGATCCTCAATCCCGCGAGCCTGTCAGCTACATTTCCTCTCCCGAATTCCTGGAATTTGTCAACAGCCGGGGCTCCGAGTTCGGGCACCAGATCGGGGTTCGCTATGGCGAAGGATTCATCAGATCAAAAATGCTGGGGGTAAACAGCCTGTTTGACCTATTGTAATATCGCGCGGATCAAAATCCGGAAGTGGTTATACAGGTTCGGGAAAAAACCGAAATGCTTCTGTAATACCTTATACCGGTCTTTCCACGATTTCCATTTCTGCTGATGCGATATTCCTCCCGTCAGGTAGCGAGCCAGGATACCCGGGTAGGGCACAATCCGTGATGCCTTCTTCAGGCATTGAATCTCCCAGTCGATGTCCGCGCTAAGGTTATCAGTAAGGTATACGGGTGCTATAGCCCGGCGGGCAATGAACGACTGGTGGCAAATCAGCATTCCCCTATTGTATTTTTCCCACGACAACTCCCGGGGCACCTTGTGCGGCATCTGTTCAGAGCGCAGGCCCAGTACCTCACCGGCATCATTCACCATCCAGGTATCGGAATAGATCACATCGGGGTCTTGTTCCATTAGTTTTTTCAGTTTCTCCACGGCTTCCTTTTCCGCAATCTCGTCGCCGGCATTCATAAACCAAATGTAGTCGCCCGAAGCCCGGGCCTGCCCTTTGTTCATGGCATCGTACAGCCCTTTATCCGGCTCGGAGACCAGCACATCTACCCTGTCACGGTAACGTCCGGCAATCTCCAGCGTAAGGTCTTTTGACCCTCCGTCTATCAACAGGTATTCAAAATCCTGGTCAGTCTGGACAGCAACGCTCCGGAGGGTCCTTTCCAGGAATTTTTCAGCGTTATAGGTGATCGTAATTATTGACAAACGGGGCATACCGAAACTTGAAAAAGCTAATAAAGCCGAAAAATAATCATTAAAAGACAAGTCACGGGCACCTGAGGTGCTAAATTATTATGCTTCGTGCCTTATATTTGGCATAATTTTACCGGAACCGGTTCTAAAATTTAAGATTGAACATGAATAATTCTTCAGGGTTTAAGAAATACCTTCCCTACCTGCTGGCCGTTTTGTTTTTCCTGGTCATCACTTTTCTTTATTTCAGCCCGGTGCTGAGTGGTAAGGCCGTGGCTATGCATGACGACGTGATGAGCACCGGAAACGCCCGCGAGGCCATGGAGTTTTACAAGAAAACCGGTGAATATACCTGGTGGACCAACTCGGTGTTCGGAGGTATGCCCAGTAACATGATCTGGGGTTCATACCCGAACAGCCTGACCAGCCGGCTGGGAAGCTTTATTTATGCGGCTATTCCACAACCGGTGAATGTGATCTTTCTCCTGATGACCGGTTTTTTTATTTTCATGACGGGCATGCGTAAAAGCCTGTGGGTAAGCATTATTGCTTCAGTAGCTTATGCCTTCGGTACCTACAATTTACTCTATACCGAGGCCGGCCACCTCTCCAAAATACTGGCCCTGGCCTACGCCCCGGCTATTCTGGGCGGCTTTTCCCTGATCTTCCGGCGAAAATACCTGCTGGGTACTTTTCTGACTGCCTTGTTTTTGTCGCTGGAAATCTACGCCAATCACCTGCAGATCACCTACTACTTTATCTTTATCCTTTTCGCCTATTTTGTATATGAAAGTGTAAAAATGATCCGGGCCGGAGAAACCAAAAGCCTGGCCAAAGTCATTGCCTGCCTGGCCGTAGCCGTTATTGTGGGGGTAGGTATGCACAGCATGCGCTTATGGAATAATTTTGTTTATTCCAAAGAATCTACCCGGGGCGTCTCTGAGCTCAAAGAAAGTTCGGTAGGAAATTCAGGCCTAACCCGCGACTACGCCTTCGGCTGGAGCTACGGCCTGGACGAGACCTTCACCCTGATTGTCCCCAACCTGATGGGCGGGGGATCGGTAGGGGCGCTTTCTGATAAGTCAGAAACGTACAAGACCATGGTATCTAACGGGGTAGATCCTAATATGGCAGGCCAGTTTATACAGCAGCTCCCCCTTTATTTCGGGAAACAGTCTATCACCAGCGGCCCGGCCTATTCGGGTGTACTGGTGGTGTTCCTGTTTATCCTGGGTCTGTTTATTAACCGCGGCAGGCTGAAATGGATCATCCTGGGGCTCAGCGTCTTCTTTATTGTACTGTCGTGGGGAAGCAATTTCCCGGCCTTCAACGATTTCATCTTTAATACCCTGCCGGGATACAACAAATTCAGGGCGGTGACCATGACCCTGGTGATTGTGCATTTCCTGCTGGTGTGGGGTGCTGCCAATGCCGTATCGGCCCTGCTTTCTGGCGAAATAACATGGCCTGTATTAAAGAAACCGCTGTATTACAGCCTGGGTATCATCGCCGGCCTCATGCTCATTGGTTATTTCTCGGTAGATTTTACCGGCCCGCGCGACATTGAGTTCAGAAGCAGCATTGCCCAGAGTACCGGGCCTGAATTTGCCAATAAGCTGATGCATTCTTTGCAGGAAGACCGTAAGAGCATGGCCTGGAGCGATGTGATCCGGGGAATCATGCTTTCAGTAGTATTGCTGGCAGGTATCTGGGCCTACTATAACCAGAAGCTCAATCAGCGGATCTTTATCTATGTTATTTTCCTTCTCCTGGCCTATGACCTGATCGGGGTAGATAAGCGTTATTTCAATAACGACGACTTCACCGCCCAAAAAGGGCAGGCCAACGAATTTGTCCCTACCGCAGCTGACCTGGAGATTCTGAAAGACCAGGATCCGAACTTCAAAGTGCTCAATGTCACCACCTCGTTCACCCAGGATGCGCGCGATTCGTATTTCCATAAGTCGCTGGGCGGTTATCACGGCGCCAAGCTGAAAAAAACCCAGGAGCTCTACGATAAGCAGCTGGTTACTCCTGAAGGGCAGCTGAATATGCAGGTGCTGGATATGCTGAATACCAAATACCTGATCACCAACGGCGCGAACGGTCCTGCGGCGCAGCTCAACCCCGGTGCATTGGGCAATGCCTGGTTTATTGATACCCTGAAAATAGTACCCACAGCCGATGAGGAACTGGCCGCCCTAGGGAGTTTTCAGCCAGCTACTACCGCAGTAACCCAGCAAAACCAGGGACTGACTGCCAAAACCTATACCCCTGATTCTACCGAAGTGATCCGCCTGACCAGCTACGCACCCAACAGGCTGGTGTACAGCTCCGAAACGCGGAACCCGCAGTTTGCGGTCTTTTCCGAAATCTATTACCGGGGTAATAAGGACTGGAAGAGCTATGTAGACGGGAAAGAAACCCCGCACCAGAAAGTCAACTACGTACTGAGAGGAATGGAAATCCCGGCAGGCAAGCACGAGATCGTGTTTGAATTTAAGCCTGCTGCCGTGGAAAAAGGGAAAACCCTGGATTTGATTGCGTCTATTGCGTTGATTCTGTTGGGCGTGGGAGCGGTGTATGCGAGGGTTAAAAATAAGGAATAAGGTATTTCTGAATAAAAACAGATAGCTGAGAATCTGAAGGATTCAAATGTTTATAGAAAGAATGCATGACCACCCGGATCCGACCCCGAAGGGGTCGAATGGGGTGCTTTAGATCATTTTTGTATAAACATTTGACCACTTCGTGGTCAGATAGCCCCGACGGGGCAGGGAGGAATGGGTATCTTCTTACTTTCTGCCAGGCCATAGTGCCTACGCCACATCACGCCTCCGCAGAGTCTCCCGTCAGGCTAATGTTTACCCACGAAGCGAATATCTCCCGTAGGGAGAACCTTTTGGTAGCGTAAATGGCTGGATAATGCCCCCCAAGCGTGCCGTAGGTACGCCCCAAAATTATTTTGTCACAAAAAGGTAGCCCCTAACGGGGCATAAGGGGTAGGGTCAACATTCGTTTTCTACCAAGCTATAGTGCCTACGGCACATTCTGTTCGTGGGTAAACATTAGCCCGTCAGGGGACTCTGCGGGAAAGCAATATGCGGTGAAAAAATAAACTAATCACCGCAAATATGCGGTGAATAATTTATACTTTTACCGCATATTTTATTCTCAGCAATGGCAAAATACATTTATGAACATAAGAACTGGCCACATTTTACCTGGCAGGATAAAGCCATAAATGCAGTGTTTGGCGAAGTCCGCTCCATGCAAGGTAAAATTATCGGGCAAATGAACGCATTGGGATTTTCGGCCAAAGAAGAAGCAACACTTACAGCATTAACTTTAGACGTAGTAAAATCTTCAGAAATAGAAGGCGAATTACTTAATTATGAGCAGGTACGTTCATCTATTGCAAGGCGTTTAGGTATAAATACGGCAGGACTTGTACCTAGCAACCGTCATATTGAAGGAGTGGTGGAAATGATGCTGGATGCTACACAACGATACGCATTACCCCTTACCGAAAAGCGCTTATTGGGGTGGCATGCGGCACTATTCCCCACAGGGTACAGCGGGCCTTACAAAATAGAAACAGGCAAATACCGTAGCGGTGAGATGCAGATAGTCTCAGGTGCAATGGGTAAAGAAAAAGTGCACTACGAAGCTGTAAAACCTGAACGGGTAAAAATGGAAATGGACAAATTTCTGGATTGGTACAATGACAACAATAACCTTGACCTTGTACTGAAAGCGGCCATTGCACACTTTTGGTTTATAATCATTCACCCCTTTGATGATGGAAACGGTAGAATAGCGAGAGCCATAACCGATATGTTACTTGCCGGGGCAGAAAATAGTAGCGAACGTTTCTATAGTATGTCGAGCCAGATTTTGGCTGAGCGAAAGCAGTATTACGAAATATTACAAAAAGTACAACATAGTACAGGTGATATTACAGAATGGCTTGACTGGTTTTTACATTGTCTGAAAAATGCAATACTTACTACTGAAAACGCTACGCAAAAAATATTGCATAAAGCCACATTTTGGAAGCTGCACGAACATACTCGCATAAATGAGCGTCAACGCCTGATGCTTAACAAACTTTTTGATGGTTTTGACGGTAAATTGCAAACCTCCAAATGGGCAAAAATTACCAAAACATCTACTGACACTGCTTTAAGAGATATAAAAGACTTAATAGAAAAAGGTATTCTGCAACAAACCAATGACGGTGGCCGAAACGTAAATTATGAACTTACGAACTTTAAAATAGATAACCACTGATCCTTCTCACGGATGCCGCGGATTTACTCAGATAAAAATTAAAAATCTGTGTAAATTCCATCTAACAACAGTATAAAGATGACAGCTACTCTCACTGCATCACGGTTTAAGGAGAGTACCTTTATTTATCTGCGAGCACGGAAATTCTTTACCAACATTTAATCCCTGACGGGATATTTGGGTAAATTCCGGAGGTTCCCTTTCTACCGATATATTATCCCTATGGGATAAAGACGCTGGTACCCATTTCTTTTGTGGGGCATAAATAACACGTAGATACCCCGTCAGGGGTATACTATAGGTAGAAATATACCAGGCCCATACATCCCCTATGAAGTTAGCCAAAGTTGTTTTACCTTTTCCAAGGTCTTACAATCCGTGGCATCCGTGAGACAAAAAAACGCACCTTCCGATCTCCCCTTTACCCTGTCCCACGGTAATTCTGACTGATTTTTCTGAAACCTCCTGAAAAATTCGAAACTAAAAATTGAGAAACTGAAAAGTTGCATTTATATTTGCAACCAATTAGTTTCGTTATGATTACCGGAAACCCGGTTGAATCTGTCAGAGATTTATTGACAACATTAAAAAGCAAAAAAATGAACAATTTACAATTCGAATTTACGGTTGACAAATCAACAAAAACGGTATTCATCAACAGGGAATTCGCAGCCGGACTTCCCCTGGTTTGGGACGCATTTACAAAACAGGAGCTGCTGGACCAATGGTGGGCTCCAAAACCTTTTGTATCTAAAACAAAATTTATGGATTTCAAGGTGGGTGGACGAAGGTTCTATGCCATGGTCAGCCCCGAGGGAGAAGCCATAGGCTGGCATATACAGGACTATACTTCCATAAACCCCAAAACCAACTTCAAATTTTTAAGCGTATTTGCTGACAAAGATCAAAACCCTCATTTGCCGGGTTCGGATTGGGATCTAAATTTCAGTGAGCAAGAAGGTATAACAAAAGTCAGCATTACTATTTATAATGACTCTCTTGAACGCATGGAGAAAATGATTGAAATGGGCTTTAAAGAAGGTTTCACCATGACATTAAATGAACTGGAAGAATTATTACATCGGATAAAATAATTCAGCCTATGCATTTTGGAAGCGCTGCATTTTCTCACAGATGCCACTGATTTACACAGATAAAAACTAAAAACCTGTGCTTATCTGTGGTATCTGTGACACAAAAATCCGTGCGCCACTACAACCGCACCACTTCCCCGCTCCTCACCGACTCATCACATGCAAAAGCCACTTTCAGGCTGTACACGGCATCATCCAGGTGATCATTCAGATCGAGATCTTCTGTAATGGCTTTCAGGAAATACTCCTGCTCGCGCTTGCAAAGCTCATTGTGATCCGGTTCATCGCTCAGATCTATCCAGCGGTCTTCTTCCGTAAATTCGTTCTGTGCATTGATGGCAGCGCTGTGCACTTTCAGGGATTCGGCTTTGCTGTGCGCATCCACATTATCTGAATTACCTTCGGCCGCAGCATTTTTCCCGGCGATGGAAACACAGCCCTTAGGCCCGATCACGTCTTTCACAAAATAAGCCGTTTCACTCATCATCGGCCCCCAGCCGGCTTCATACCAGCCCACGGAGCCGTCTTCAAAACGAATCTGCAGCTGCCCGTAATTATAGTTGGACTCCGGGATATCATCGGTCAGCCTCGCGCCTATGGCACTGACCCAAACCGGCCGCGAGCGGGTCATCTGGCACATCACATCAATGTAGTGTACGCCGCAGTCTACTATAGGGCTCAGGCTTTTCATGAGGTTACGGTGCACATCCCACATATACCCTCTCGACTGCTGGTTCAGGTTCATCCGCATCACCAGGGGCTTACCCAGGGTCTGGGCTACTTCAATAAATTTTATCCAGGAGGGGTGTACCCGCAGAATGTAGCCTACCACCAGCTTCCGGTTCAGGCGGCGGGCAGCTTCCGCTACTCTTTCGGCCCCCTCTACCGAATCCGCTATCGGTTTTTCCAGGAATACATGACAGCCTGCCTCTAATGCGGCCAGGGCATATTCTTCATGGGTGTCCGGGTAAGTGGAAATACACACGGCATCCGGCCGCGAATCTTTCAGCGCTTCATGGTAATCATTGTAGAGAGGATACCCTCCTCCCAGTTTTTCATTGAGTAATTCTTTGCTGTTTCCTTTGGAAACAAGGCCGCAGATCTCAAATTCCTCCAGCGCATGATATGCCAGGGCGTGAGATACTCCCATGTTACCACAGCCCACTACCAGTATTCTAATTTTCACGTTCTTTGATTAAGTTAAAGATCAAAAATACAAAAAAAGAGCTGAAAAATCAGCAGCTTAACCCGCTGATTCATTAAGTGTTTTATCCCGGTAAGCATCCAGCACATAAATAATAGACCGGTAAGACTGCTTAACCGCCTCATCCACCTCTTCCGGTCCCATCCAAACCAGCTCTTCAATCCCTTCTTCGGTCTGAGGAGCCATCCGGGTATCCGAGATCAGTTTCATGCTGTACCATTTGGTGCGCTTAATTACCAGTTTTCCTTTCATAAAATAGGTATGCCAGGTAGTGACCAGCTTCCGTTCCGTAAATACGGTAATATTACACTCCTCCTCTACTTCACGAACCGCCGTAATTTCTGATTTCTCACCTTTTTCTGCTTTTCCCTTGGGCAGGTCCCAGAAGCCCAGGCGTTTCATCATCAGAATTTTCCCGGTGTGATTCTCCACCACCCCGCCGGCTGCTTTTACAAACTGGAGCTCTTTTTTGAGGTACTTCCTGAATTTCCGGCGATCTTTGACCATGAAAAACACTTCTTCCGGTGCTGAGCTGTTATTGACCTGGAGGTATTCTATAAAATTAAGAATGCTCCGGTGTGAGGCGTTCCTGAGCAGGGGAGAGCCCGTTATCTCACTGAATTTTACAATATCTTTTTTGAGATCAATGATCTGTGAATAAGGGCCGGGGCCGGTTTTTTCAATAATATGAACGGGAATGTTACTGACAAATAGGATCATGCTGCAATAAAAGTGCAAAGGTAAAAAGTAGTGGCCGATTAATTTTGTTTCCCCGAATCTTAAATGAGATATTTTTTTTGTTACTTTGCAGTTAAAACAAGTTAGGTAAGTAAGTACTTATCTTTTTCTAAATGGAAATATTTATAATTCTGTTCCTGATTCTGCTGAATGGAATGTTTTCGATGTCAGAGATCGCACTGGTCTCGTCTCGTAAAGCCAAACTCGAAATAGCCGCAAAAAATGGAAAGAAAAGCGCTGCTGAAGCACTAGAGCTGGCCAATTCCCCTGCCCGTTTTTTATCTACCGTACAAATTGGAATTACTGTTATAGGTATCCTGACCGGTATTTACTCCGGGGATACTTTCAAAGGATACCTCATCCCCTACCTGGTGGAAGCAGGACTTCCCACCCAATATGCCGATAACGTGGCCGTGGCCGTGATCACGGTGATTGTGACTTTTCTTACCCTGATCTTTGGAGAGCTGGTACCCAAAAGAATTGGCATGGCCATTCCTGAAGATATTGCCACCACCGTGGTAAGGCCCATGAACATCCTTTCAAAGATCGCTTCGCCTTTTATCTGGCTCCTGAGCAAGTCTTCCGACCTTATTTTTAAAGTGATCGGCCTCAAAGAAAATGATAATTCGGTAACGGAAGAAGAGATCAAGAATATCATCCAGGAAGGTGCTTCAGACGGTACTATTGAAGAGATTGAGCATGAGATCGTACAGAATGTATTTCAGCTGGGCGACCGGAAGATCACGTCGCTCATGACCAGCGTAAACGATATCAGCTACCTGGACCTGGACGATGCACCGGAAGAAAACCGGGAAAAGATCATTGAGAAGAAGCATTCTATTTACCCGGTTTGCAAAGACGGGATCAATGATATCAAAGGCCTGCTGTATATCAAAGACCTGCTGGGAAAATCACTCGACGAGGAGCTTCAGAACCTGGAGCCTATCCTGAGGCCGGCCCTGTATATTGCTGAAAATAACCATGCTTACCAGGTACTGGAGAAGTTCCAGGAAGAACGGATCCACTTCGGGGTAATTGTGGATGAATACGGCTCGGTGGTGGGAATAGTGACCATGAACGACATCCTGGATGCCCTGGTGGGGGATATCTCCGAAACCAATGAGTTTGAGTATGAGATCATAGAGCGTGAAGACGGCAGTTTCCTGATTGACGCCTCACTGCCTTTTGATGATTTCCTTTCCGAATTTGAAATTGATCTGCCTAACCGCAAAGAATACAGTGGCTTTGATACCATGGGTGGCTTTGCCCTGCATATCCTTAAAGAAATCCCTACCACCGGTGAAAAATTTTACTGGCAGGACTTTGTCTTTGAAATTATGGACATGGACAAAAACCGGGTAGATAAAATGCTGGTAAGCAAAACCAATCCTGAAGAATGAACACTGCACGAAAGATAGCTTCTATCCTGCTGAAAACCAAAGCGGTAAAGTTAAGCCCGCAAAAACCCTTTCAATGGAGCTCCGGCTGGAATTCACCCATTTACTGCGATAACCGGATTACGCTTTCCGATGTGGAAGCCCGTACTTTCATCAAAAAAGCACTGGCCAAAGCCATTAAAAAGGAATTTCCGGAAGCTACGGCCATAGCCGGTGTAGCTACAGCCGGAATAGCCCAGGGAGCTCTGGTAGCCGATTACCTGCAGCTTCCGTTTGCCTATGTGCGCCCCAAGCCCAAAGAGCACGGCATGGGCAACCAGATAGAAGGGCGTATGGAACCCGGAAGCAAAGTGGTGGTGCTGGAAGACCTGGTTTCTACCGGAGGCAGCTCCATCAAAGCGGCAGAAGCATTGCAGGCTCAGGGCTTTGAAGTATTGGGCATGATCGCCATTTTCACCTATGGCTTTAAAGCTGCGGAAAAGAACTTTGCAGAGAAGCAATTGAAGCTGGTGACGCTCAGCAACTATTCTTACCTGATTGATGAAGCCGTGAAGCAAAGCTATGTAAGTGCTGACGACCTGGACCTCCTGAAAAAATGGAGACGCAGGCCCGAAGCTTTTTGAAAAGGATTTGTTAATAAGCCCGGTCTGCGTTAACCTTTCTTTTCCGGAAGAGGTCTAATCGGTATAAATAATACTCCTATGAGAACTATAATTCCCCTGCTGGCTCTCTGGCTCTGCTTTAGCTGTGCCTCCGTAAAAAAAGAGCTGGATAACGGCCGTTATAAAGATGCCATCTCCCTTTCGGTATCCAAGCTGAAGGGAAAGAAAAAGAAATCACCGAAATTTGTTCTGGGCCTGGAAGACGCCTATGAATACTATCTGCAGGAAAAACTGACAGAGGCGGAAAACCTCAAGCGAAAGTCTCCGGAGGGCGCAGACCTGAAGCTCCTGAAAATATACGAAGAGATAGAAAATATTCAGGCTTCTATCCGGCCGCTGCTGCCCCTTACCGACAAAAACGGGTACAAGGCAGATATTCACCTGGTGGACCTGAGCAGTGAACTGGCTCAGTACCGTAACAAAGCGGCGGATTTCCTGTACGCCAATGCCCTGGAAAACCTGGAAAAGGGAACAAAAGGCAATAAGATGGCTGCCCGCGATGCCTACCAGAGCCTGAAAGAAATGGAAGGTATTGCCGGTGCCACCAGCCACATCCGGAAGCTGCAGGAAGAAGCTAAGACGCTGGGCACCACCCACCTGCTGCTGGAAACCGAAATCAGCCCGAAAATCAGCCTGAGCAAAGCCGGAACGGAGTTCTTCCGGGATATGAGATCAGAGAAGCTGAACAAAACCTGGCAAACCGTTCACCTTACGGCCGACCGCCGGCAGAAGTATGATTATGAGGTCACGCTGGTGTTAAACGACTTTGTGATCTCTCCTGAAAAAGAAAGCACCCGGGAGTACCAGGATAAAAAGGAGATAGAAGAAGAGGTAGGGTCTTCATCACGGGATAATGAAAAAATCAAACGGAAAAAGGAGGTAACGGCGGATGTGATTGAGCTCTACCGTTTTAAGGAGGCCGTAGTGAAAGGGCAACTCATCATTTACGACAGAAATGCCCGCAAAGAAATTTATAACGAGGAAGTAAACGCTATTCAGACTTTTGAAAACTATGCCTCTACCTACAAAGGGGATAAAAGGGCTTTAAGTGATGTAAGCCTGAAACGTATCGGAGGAAAGCCGGTGCCTTTTCCCGGCAATGAGCGTATTCTGAATGACGCCCTGGCTCTCCTGAAAAAGGATATGCTGGCCAGGGCGGCAGGTCGTTATTCCGCTTTCTGAAATCTCTTACTTCAGGTACCAGTCTTTGTACCTTTTCAGGGCTTCCAGGAAATAATAGTCGGCGTAGATCAGCGGCACATCAATTTCAGAGTTCAGCGGCAAAGCCCCTACACTATGCTTCAGCAGGAAGCCGCCATTCTCTCCGTAGGCAGCCCGGTACCGGTCAGAGGCCAGTGAACGTATCATGTGCGTGGCATCGCGCAGGTACCGGTCTTTTTCTGCTCCTGAGGTGTATTGTGCCAGTTCCAGCAAACCGGAAGCAATGATGGCGCCGGCGGAAGCGTCGCGCTTGGCTTTCGGCTGCAGAGGCGCATCAAAATCCCAGTAAGGAATCTTATCTTCAGGCAGGTTAGGATGATCCAGGATAAACCCGGCAATGCCCTGTGCCTGCTTCAGGTAGGCAGGATCTTTGGTGAGTCCGTAGAGCATGGTGTAGCCATAAAATGCCCAGGCCTGCCCGCGTGACCAGGCCGAAGTATTGGCCGCTCCCTGCCAGGTGGCTTTTCGCCGTGGCTGGCCCGTTTCCAGGTCATAGTCTACCACATGATAGGAACTGTAGTCAGGCCGGAAATGATTTTTAATGGAAGTATTGGCATGCGTAACGGCAATCTCCCTGAACCGCGGATCTCCCCCGTTTTGGGTGGCCCAGATCATCATCTCCAGGTTCATGAGGTTATCAATAATGACCGGGCAGTTAAAATAATCATTTTTGTTCCACGACTGGATGGATAGGATCTCCGGCCGGTAGCGGGTGGAGAGGGCTTTTGCCCCGTTTAAAATAATCTGCTTATACTCTTCCTTCCCGGTAATGCGGTAGGCGTTTCCAAAGCTGCAGTGAACCATAAAACCCAGGTCGTGGTTACCGGTAAAATGCTGGTTCGGTTCAATAACCTTCAGGGTACGTTCCGCCTCCTTACGGATGGCCTCGCTCCCGGTTTGCTCATAGATATACCAGAGACTGCCGGGATAAAAGCCCGAACACCACCAGGTAATATCCCGGGCATCAAATTTACCTGTTTGCTCATTAAACGATTGGGGCATCCTGTCGGGTGTGGGATTCTGCTCCATCATGAAACGGTACTGCTTTTCTGCAAAAGCGAAGTTATCCCGGATCAGCTTATCCATTCCATCCTGTCCGTACATTACAGACGTACAAAGCATTAAAAAACACAAGTGTCTTATTTTTTTCATTGATAAAAATATTAGTTCAGAGTAATGAGTCTCAATGGAGCCTGTAAATTGTAAATTGTCAATTGTCAATTGTCAATTGTAAATTGTAAATTGTAAATTGTAAATTGTCAATTGTCAATTGTCAATTGTCCCAAATACTCCGCCGCTCAGGTAGCGGTCGCCCCGGTCGCAGCAGATAAATACAATGATCCCTGAATCCAGCTTTTCAGCCAGTTTCAGCGCCACGTGGGCCTGTCCGCCGGAGCTCACGCCGGCAAATATCCCTTCTTCCCTGGCCAGCCTGACCGTCATGGCTTTGGCTTCTTCTTCAGAAACATCAAAAATAGTATCTACACGGGCCGGGTCAAAAATTTTGGGCAGGTATTCCTCCGGCCAGCGACGAATCCCGGGAATAGAGGCTCCTTCAGAAGGCTGGCAGCCCACAATCTGAACCGCGGGATTCTGCTCTTTCAGGAACATGGAGGTGCCCATGATGGTGCCGGTGGTTCCCATGGAAGCCACAAAATGCGTAATCCGGCCTTCCGTATCCCCCCATATTTCCGGCCCGGTGGTTTTATAATGGGCCAGGTAGTTATCGGGATTGGCAAACTGGTTAAACTGGTAATAATCTTCCCGCCGGCCTTTTTCATCGGCGTAGTCCCTGCAGGCCTCTATAGAATCCAGGAGGGTTACCCTGGCCCCGAACGCCTCCATGGTCAGTACCCGCTCACGGGTAGAATTAGCCGGCATCACCAGTTCCACAGGGTATTTGTACAAAGAGGCCAGCATGGCCAGGGCAATACCCGTATTTCCGCTGGTAGCTTCTATAAGCTTTACGCCGGGCCGGATCTCTCCCCGTTCCATGGCACTGCGGATCATGTTCAGGGCAGGCCGGTCTTTTACGCTTCCGCCCGGGTTATTTCCTTCCAGTTTCCCGTAAACTTTTACCCGGGGATTGGGGTTCAGGTTTCTCACTTCCGCCAAAGGCGTATTTCCTATCAAATCTGTTAAGAGCATATGCTGTTTTGCCTTTATTTTGTAAAACTAAGGTATTCCTGAAAAATCCGGGCACCGGTTTAACTTTTTTTAGAGGCGGGTGCAACATCCCCCGGCAGAAAGCTGTCTTTATATTGAAACCTAAATAGAATTGCAATTTTTTACACCTCAGGACGAGACCACTAAGCTGGTAGAATTATGCCGTAAAGGAAATTCGAAAGCTCAGTATGAACTGTACAGGCTTTATTCAAAAGCCATGTACAATACCTCGCTGCGGATTGTAGGAAACCGGGAAGAAGCAGAAGATGTACTCCAGGAGGCATTTTTAGACGGTTTTACCAAAATTGATTTCTACCGGGGAGAATCTACCTTCGGAGCCTGGCTGAAGTCTATTGTAGTCAATAAGAGCATTGCCCGGCTGCGGAACCGCCGCCTGCATTTTGAAGACATTGACTCCTTTCCGGCCGAACCGGCAGACGATGAAAATGATGATTTTGAAGAGGACGTTAATACGATACAAATTTTGAAAATGCTGCTGAACGAGTTATCTTCCGGATATCGCCTGGTATTGAGCCTGTATCTTTTTGAGGGATATGACCACAAAGAGATCAGCCAGATACTGGGGATATCGGAAGTGACCTCCCGCTCACAGTTTATACGTGCCAAACAAAGACTTTTGGAACTATACAAAAAAAGAAGATGAAACTGGAAGAATATATAGCCCGTCATAAAGCTGAATTCGAGGAGGAAGTTCCCCGGGAGGCGTGGACAAAGATCAGGTCACAGTTACCTCAGCGTAAATCTCCCCGGAATGCCTGGTTCCGGTATGCTGCCGCCCTGCTGGTATTTCTGGGGGCAGGTTACCTGATCGGGCTGAAAACCGGGGGGGGAGGAGCTGAACAGGAAAGCTACGATGCGGCCCTGGTTACCTACACCCATAAGGTAGATCAGAAGAAAGCCCGCCTGGAAACCCTGGTGAGCAACCAGCCGGAACTGGAAAAAACCTTTAACCAGGACCTTTCAGATCTGCAGGCAGACTTTGAGTACCTGAAGTCGCAATTGCCGAACAACCCGAACAGGGAGACCCTCATTAACGCGATGATCAAAAACCTGGAATGGCAGATCGAACTGCTTAATCAGCAGACCCGGATAGCTGAAAAACGTACGCAGAATTACTTATAAACAGCAGTAAGCTATTAGTAATTAGCGGTTAGAAAGCAACATACCAAACAGCCGATGAATAAAGCGGTCCGCCGCCACGGCTAATAGCTAACAGCTTAAGGCTAACAGCTTAAACTTTACAAAAATGAAAAAAGTAATTTGTTTAATTCTTATATTCTCTGCAAAGGTGGCCATGGCCAACCCCGGGCACTGGATTGAAAAGATCAAGCACTTTAACCTGAGTTTCGATGCCCGGAACCTGGTTCAGGTGAATGTCACCAACCAGTTCGGTAATGTGAAAGTGATGCATTGGAATAAAAATACGGTCAAAGTAGAGGTCACCGTAAAGGCCAATGCCGTAAATAATACGCTGATCAACCGGTATCTCGACAATATTGACATTAAGAATAATGTAAAAAACAATGTGCTCATACTGCACACCTGGATGGGTAATTCGGCCCTGGTGCAGGCCCGCGACCGCAAAACCAGCTATTGCACGGTAGATTATGTAATTTATATGCCTGATCACATTAACCTGCACGTGAATAACAGCTTTGGTGATGTGGAGCTGCCCGAGTTTTACGCACCGCTGCAGGTGAGTGTGCAGCACGGCAACCTGAAAGCGCCCGTGATCAACAACACCCACAGTAACGTCACCATGAAGTTCAGTACGGCTCAGATCCGGGAACTGGTGGGAGCCACCCTTAACTCGGTCAATTCGAATGTAAAGATTTATACCGCCAAAAACGCCGATCTGAATTGTGAAAAAGGAGTTCTGGTAGCTGAAAACCTGGAAAACATTAAAGGGTTCCTGAAGTATTCCAAGTCGTACTTAAATAACCTGGGCGAAGAGATAGAGCTGAACGTATCATTTACCAATGACCTGAAGCTGGGAAACCTGAATGAAGACCTGAAAAAGCTGATGATCAATACCAATTATTCCGATATCCAGATCCCCTACTTTAACGGGGTTTTAAATGTGCAGACCACGAACGGGCAGTTCTTCTTAGCCCAGGGGGTAGACACAAAAGTCCGGAAAGACGTTAGCAAAGCCAGTGAAAAAACCCGCTATTTCAATGCCGTGATCGGGGAAGACGATACTCCGAAACGTGTAATCATTATCAAAGCGAATAATGGGGACGTGAAGATTAAGAAATAAGTTAAAAGCTAAAAGTTAAAAACTAAAAATTAAGGTACATTTAGTATTTAATATGAAGAAAGTACCTTAATTTTTAGTTTTTAACTTTTAGCTTTTAACTTACTCAAAGTACTCCCTTTGTACTCGGCAACCTGTCTATCTCCTTCAGGTCTCTTTTCACAGCCATTTTAATGGCCTTGGCCCAGGCTTTGAAAACAGATTCGATCTTATGATGCTCGTTATCGCCTTCTACTTTAATATTCAGGTTGCTTTTAGAGGTATCAGAGAAAGACTTAAAGAAATGCATAAACATCTCCGTGGGCATTTCCCCTATCTTTTCACGCCTGAATTCGGCCTCCCATACCAGCCAGGGCCTTCCTGAAAAATCAATGGCCACCTGCGCCAGGCATTCATCCATGGGCAGCAGGTAACCGTACCGGCTGATGCCTTTTTTATCACCCAGGGCGGTCAGGTAGGCCTCTCCCAGGGCCAGGGCGGTATCTTCGATGGTATGGTGCTCATCAATGTGCAGGTCGCCGTCTACTTTAATGGTCAGGTCAGCGCCCGAGTGGCGGGCCAGCTGATCCAGCATGTGGTCAAAGAAACCTAAACCGGTAGAAATCTCACTCTTACCCTGTCCGTCCAGGTTCAGCCGGATATAGATATCGGTTTCCTTAGTGGTGCGCCTCACTTCTGCCACGCGCTCGGGCATTTTCAGGAATTCATAGATCTCGTCCCAGTTATCGGTGACCAGGGCAGTAACTTCCTTTTGGGCTTCCGTAGCGCTTTCGGGTAATTGTTTACCAATAAAAATTCCCCGGGCGCCCAGGTTTACGGCCAGCTGCATGTCGGTCAGGCGGTCGCCCAGCACAAAAGAACCCGCCAGGTCGTAATCTTCGTTCCCGATATATTTCCCCAGCAGTCCGGTACGGGGTTTACGGGTGGGGGCATTTTCATGCTCAAAACTACGGTCAATAAATACCTCATGAAAGTGTACGTTCTCATTTTCCAGCGTACGCATCATCTTCTGATGAGCCGGCCAGAACGTGTTTTCCGGGAAGGACTCAGTGCCGAGCCCGTCCTGGTTAGTCACCATGGCCAGCTCAAATTCTTTTTCTTCCGATATTTTTCTTAAATTTGAAATAGCTTTCGGGAGAAACTCCAGTTTTTCAAGGGAGTCAACCTGGAAATCAACGGGCGGTTCTGCAATGATGGTTCCGTCGCGGTCTATGAACAATACTTTAGGCATTTATCTTTTTTAGGGCAAATTTAATGCAAACTCTTAATATCATGAAGTCTCTGATCTTATCTCTTTTCTGCCTGATCACATTTCAGGCCACCAGCCAGACCCTGGAGGGCGGATGGAAAAACACCGGAAGCGATAAAACCATGCTCATTCTGGCCACCGGAAACTACATTTCAGTGACTGAGTATAAGCCCGATGCGTTTATTAAAACCTGGGGCGGGAAATACGAAGTACAGAAAGGCGGCAGTGTACACATCCATGTGGAATTCAATTCGGCTGATCCGTCCATGGTAGGAACACAGCAATCGTATAATTTCAAAACCAAAAAGAAAACCCTGGAGTTTAACGGTACCGCTTTCAACCGTGTAGATGCAGAGGCACAGAATGCTCTCACCGGCCTTTGGGTCATCACCGGCCGGGCGAATGCCCAGGGAGAAATAGGCAAAATGACCCCGGGAGCCAGAAGAACCTATAAAATGATGGCCGACGGGCATTTCCAGTGGCTGGCCATTAATATCAAAACCGGTGAGTTTTCAGGAACCGGTGGCGGAAGGTACACCCTGAAAGACGGTAAATATACCGAAATCATTGAATTCTTCTCCCGTGATAATTCACGCGTGGGCGCTGAACTGCAGTTTGATGCATCGGTAGATGGAAACGAGTGGACCCACTCGGGTAAGAGCTCGAAGGGAGATCCGATTAAGGAGATCTGGAGCAGGGCGGAGAGATTTTAAGGAGAAACCGTATAGGTCACGGTGACATTATAGGTGTCAAGCGGCACAAGAACCGACAACCCTTCTAATCTGTATTGGATAGGGATGTTATTTACTGAGGCTAAAAGAGCTAATCCCGAAAAAGTAAAAAAGGGCTGCGGGGAGGTGGTAAGCGTGAGGTACTGATTCATAGGCGTTCCGGAGTAGTTACCCAATAAAATTCCCAGGTTAAGATTTAATAAATTGATCGCTGTTCCGCCTCCTGTTCTCCTTACCTTAAGAGTGAGCCCGGAAGGTAACGTGGGGCCTGTAACACTAACATGAAAAGTGGGTAGCAGAACTCCTGCATTATTTATAGTTAAAAGTGTTTCATTCGGATCACTTTCTATATAGTTCGGTTGGTAATCTGATCCTGCCTCCACAGGTTTTTGGCTGTTAAAGTTCGGAACCGTCCACCCTCCATTACTAACACTAATTCTCTGTCCGTAAATTCCGGTAACAGATAATATAAGATATAAGCACAAAAAGCAGTTCTTCATTTCAATTATCCGATAAAGTAAATGTAACACTGAAAGTAGTATTACCTGCCTTCAACTGGCTGTAATTCTGTATACTGGCAGAGTAACTCAATTGAAAACCGTGCTCCCCATGACCGGTATAAGCTCCTCCGATACCGCTGATGATGGTTTGAGCAGAATTATTCAGGGTAATCACAGGCACGGCAGAACCCCGGGCACCCCCGCCAGCTCCTGAAGGGCCCGTTACCTGTAAATTCAGAGTGACTCCGTCCGGAAGGTTTCCTGCTGTCACCTGAGCCGTCACTTCCCGCGTTTCAGAAGCTTCAACTGCTGAGGTCAGATTTAACCAGAGGGATGAATTAACGGGAGGTACAGCCAGGGCATTGCCTGCCTCTGTAGGGGCGGTGAAGGTTAAAGTAATACTGGAGGGGCCTTCCAGATCCAGCAAGACTACCTCATCAGAGAAGGTAAATTCTACCTGGGCAGTTGCCGTTTTCTGCGCCTCCACCCTGCCCCACAGCGATATACCCAGCAATATTTGTACATACAATCTCATTTCTTTAATGAAATTTGAAAATTCTGGTTAGAGAAAAAAATCTTTCTTTCCCTTGCCCTGATCACCAGCTCTATCTCCCCGGTTTCATCAGGCACAATAGTGACAGCCTGCTCTTCTATTTCGGCCTCATAGCCCGAATCCTGTAAAATTACCTTCAGCTTCCAGGTTCCGGGAAGAATCTCCTTAAAGGAAAACCCGTTCCCTTCTTTCAGATCGGTGAGAAAGCTGGTTTCATCGTTATATAATTTCAGCAAAATCAGGGGTCTTTTTTGGGGGGAGTCTTCTTCTGTTAACTTCACCCGGCCCTTCAGCCCCCCGGTTTTTGAAAACGGTATTTCAAGATAGCTGACAGAGTCTTTGCGGACAACTATTTCCATCGGGATTTTTACCAGGGGCACTACCCCGTCAGCAGTTTGTGTACGCTGAAGGGTCAGCAGGTACCTGTCTTCTGCCAGATCATTAAAAGAAAATGTACCGGCCGGACCGGTCAGGTATTCTTTATCCCCCAACCGGATCAGCATCCCTTCCCTGCCGATGTCGGGATACAGCCCCAGTACCTTTCCGGTCACCCGCCCGGTGTTTTTTCTCCGGGCCACCGGCGCATTCAGCTTAAGCGTGTACGTTACGGAGAAAAACAGGGTGTTCTGATCCCTTAGCTCCGGGTTAGGGTGGTAAACATTTCCTCCCTGCAAAGCCAGGCGGTGATGCTTCAGGTCCAGTACGGCAGAAGCATTGAGATAGGACCTGCTCTGATAGAGCTCATCAGGTGCATAACTGTTCCGGTACATCAGGTTTAGCTGAAAAACCCGGTTTTGATATACGTTCAGGTTTCCACCCCAGAAAAACAGGTGCTGGAGGCGGTCCTGCTCTGAAAAGCGGCTGGTGTACTGGTATTCTGCAAACCCGCCCAGCCAGACCTGGCCCCAGAGCCGGAACGCGGGCTGTACCAGTCCGCTGGCGTAAGTTCTCCGTGCGGGCATCATGCCCTCGTTTTCTACCAGGTTATTCCGGGTATACCCGTACCGGGCCTGCTGGGTCAGGCGCATATTCCTGCCGTCAAAGGCATAAGAAAAGTTTCCCAGGTTCTCATGGTAATCAAAGGTAGCTGGTTTCTGCCGGTCTTTGCGGTCGCCCAGGCTGTAATTCAGAAAAAACCGGTGAGCCGTGTGGGGTGAGAATGTGAAATAGGTCATAAAGGTGTTCGTGAAGGGAGAAGTATTAAAAACGTTGATATCCAGCCCCGGGTTAACCAGTGAATAATGATGGTTAAACCCTATCCCTGCCTTACGTCCAAAAGAATACCCCATACTGCTCACCAGTAGCCGGCTGTTGGTGTAAAACCCGAAATAGTTCTTCCCGGTATAAATCAGGTTATTGTCCACTGTAAACCTCCGGTATCTATAGTTGAACCGGTTAAAAACACCCATGTCATACTGACCCAGGGTCCTCCCGAGTGACCCCTCCATCTCCCAGCTGACGGTTCTGCTCCGGACCCTGGAAGAAAGCCCGATCATCTGCGTAGTCAGCCATTGCCTCCGTAAAAATGCATTTTTAGAGAAATAAGAGGCTGAAATCTCCCCGTTTCTCAGGAAGAGGCTCACAGCCCCCCCATAAGAATCGCGCTGTACGGGAAAAAGGCGGGCTTTCTGGTAAAATGCCCGGGCCCCGAAATTCTTTACCCTACCTTCTGCCTGCACGCCCCTGCCGTAACGGCCCAGCTCCATCAGGTTATTGAAGGCCAGATAATAATCTCCCGCCGTAATACTGAAGCGGTCTTTATAGGCATACGTCATGGAATAATGGTCGTAATTTCCCAGCACCGGAAAAGTCCGCTGGCTGGGGCCTCTCAGGGTAAAATCCAGTATATGTTTTTTTTCAAAATCCAGATGACCCTTTCCGTTTACAAAATACTGGTAACCTGAATAAGTGATATCTCCGGCGCGGTATTGGAGAAAACTGGCCCCGGCCTCTACCGGAAACCGCAGGTAAAGGTCGGTTTTTTTGGGCCGGGAAGCATATACCGGCACCTGTATGTATTTGCGGTAGGGTTCCGGCCGTCCTTCCACAGCTACTGACAGGGCCTGTGATAAGCTCCAGCTGGTTTGCGTGGTATGGGGGATGATGCGCTTCAGCCGTACCCCCGCATTTTCACCCGGCTCAAGGTGTGCAGTGGCGGTGTCTCCTTCCGGTTCTCCGCCTATACCTGATATGCGCAGCTGCTCTGCCCGGTTACCCAGGTTATGAACCACAAATTCAGTATAAAGGGTATCACCCTCGCGGGCGTACGGAGGACTGGAAACCGACACAATCTCCAGCCGGCTGACCTCCCTCACGGGCACTTCAGCCGTACAGGAATCTTCAGGTAGTCCCCGCCGGAAGACCCTGAATTTTACCGGGTACAAACCGGCCCGGCTATTGCTTTTTGAGGCTACCGAATAATAAAAGTTCCTCCCGTTTCCGGAAGGAACCTGCATCTGAGAAAGCAGATGCCACTCTTCCGGCAGGATCAGACGCCCTGTCAGCGAGTCTGCCGTTCGGTTGGTTTTAAAGACCAGCGTCAGGTAATCGCCTGGCATGAGGGTGTCCGGAGCAGGCACATGCGTGATCCGGGCGCGTTCCTGAGAAAATGAATTCATACTCCCCAGTATTCCCAGTATGTAAATCCATATTTTCAATTGAGAATGATTTAAACTTACAGGGTTATACAGGCGGCTTAAAGCTCCAGTGAAAGATTAGAACCGAAGAGATCCGTCCCGTTATCGGCAATGATCACCCCTGCATATTTGCCGGGTGTAATACCCTGCAGGTCCAGGGTAAATGAACTGCAGAATGAAGGGTAGATCCTTCTTCCGGAAGTCTCTATCTTTCTCACTCTGGCTCCTTCTTCATTATGAAGCTCTACCGTCACCTTCACCACAGAGGTGTATTTACCACTGTTTTTCAGAACTACAGCCAATGAAGGCTGTTCTCCTTTTCTGAACTCCACATTTTCAAAAGTAACGACAGGGCTCTTAAATGCGCCCACATTCACCACCACCTGGATGGCATATCTTACCTTGGAGCTTACAGAAATGCCCTGTACATTTTCTTCTTTTACGGGGTCGGCCCCTTCCACCATCAGCGCCTGCCAGTAACTTCCGTCAGGAACCTCCTCCTGAGGTACTCTCACGGTATAGATCACCTCATACTCTTCTCCCGGCTCCAGGGTCTTTTCATCTACATTGGTGCTCAGCCAGCGGCTTAATGAACTGGCACTACCACTGTCATTGACATAGTCCGGTGATTTGCCACACTCCGCCACCAGGTCCTGCCGGTAGATCAATACCCGGGCAGGTGCTTTTCCGTCGTTCTTCAGTCTTACTTTTCCCTGGATTTCAGCTCCCCGGCCGGCATGATGAACATGGGTTAAGCCATTGAGTACCACTATGGCTCCTTCTGCCGAAAAGTAAGAGCAGGTCAACCAGGCCCAAACCAATAGCAGACTTCTCATAAATCAAATATAGTTTGCTTTACCGATCAGATATCATTCCGACAGGGTATAGGTAACAGTTACAGTAGTACCGGCAGATTCTGCTAAAGTGGTATAGTCTGAAGCGGCAAAGCTGTAGGTAAGCTGTATACCACTTCCGCTTCCGTCTCCGGTATAACCGCTACCAATACCGGTGACCACATCGGTACCCGCAACGGCCAGGGGAACGGCAGCGCCGGCAACAGTCCCTAATGTACCTGCACCTCCTGTGGGAGCCGCAAGTAGAACGCTAATGGTTACACCCGGTACCAAGGCACTTGCACTTACCGAGATTTTCCGGTTAAGTGTCTCTTTTACCGAAGTGTAATTCAGCCATAAGGTGGTATTGTTTGCCGGGGCGGCGAGCGGATTTCCCGCCTCTGTGGGTGCTGTAAAAGTTGCCGTAATGTCTTTTGAACCGGTTGACTCAATATCCAGCAAAGCCACATTAGGTACGGTGACCGTAATCTGGTGGTTATCGGTATCAGTCTGTGCATAGCCGGCGCCGGCTGTACATACTAATAAGCCTAGCATAAATAGCTTAGAGGAAAGGTTAAAAATAGTCTTCATAGATGATTTTGGTTACTTTTCTTAATTGTTTATCAAAACATAAACTCAACAACACAATAAACATAAAAATCACATTATCAAATGATTAAATATAAACGTCCTGCGATTCTGCTGTTATTTTCTTGTTAAGAATTTACATTTTTATCAAATTTTACAAAATCATTACATTAAAACAAACTATTATTCAATATTTATTTAACTATTTTTAGCTACTCATCACCAGCATCACTAAAAGGTAAGTGATAGTTTCAGCACCTCCCCTTTCCTGCTCACTTCCACCATCACCGTCTGTCCTTTTTCAGAGCTATTCAGCACCTCCATATAGCTGTAAACATCTTTGATTTCTTTATCCCCTACCTTCAGAAGGATATCGCCGGCCAGAATACCGGCCTTTTCTGCGGGGCGCCCTTCTGAAACACCATCTATTTTGAGCCCTTTGCCGGAATAAGCATAATCAGGCATTACCCCCATAGTGACTTTAAAGGAGCTGCGGGTGGCATTGGCATGAGGATTAGACGTCTTTTTAAAGTCTATTTTAGGTAATTCATCCAGGTGGGAGACCAGCTGGATCACGTAATTGGTGATGAGCTTCATGCCGTTATAATTCAGCAGGTGGGCATCATCACTCGGTTTGTGGTAGTCTTCATGCGCCCCGGTAAACAGGAAAAGCACCGGGATATCTTTCAGGTAGAAGGAAGAGTGGTCACTCGGCCCCACGCCGGTGGAGTCCAGGTGATACTTCAGCTCCATGCACATGCCCAGCTCGGGCCCCCATTTCTCCAGGGCCGTGCTGGTACCTATTCCGCCGATGGTCAGCCCCTTCTCTTCGCGGTAACGCCCGATCATGTCCATGTTAATCATTACGTTAACACTTTTGGGGTCTATGCCTGAGTGCTCGGTCATGTATTTGGAGCCCAGAAGCCCCAGCTCTTCTCCTGAGAAAGCGGCAAAGAGAAAGTTGTAGTTCTCTGTTTTTTTATTGGTAGCGTAGTACCGGGCCAGCTCCAGCATACCGGCCACTCCGGAGGCATTATCGTCTGCCCCGTTATGGATCTCTCCTTTTGAATCGGGTTTCAGCGAACTGCCCTGGTCACCTTTGCCCAGGTGGTCATAATGGGCACCAATGATAATGGTATAAGGTTTTCCGTTATTAATATATCCCAGGATATTATGGGCTTTCACTTCTCCGGCTGCGCCCTTTTTAGCCCTGAATTCCTGGCGGAAATCTTTTTGCCCGGGATAGGGCTTCAGGCCGGCTTTCTTAAAGCTTTTGATGATATAATCTCCGGCTTTCTTTTCACCCGGTGTGCCGGTACCTCTTCCTTCCAGTTTGTCGGAAGACAAATACTCCACATGTGCTCTCAGCCGTTTTTCTTCTACCATCTGGGCAGAAGCACTCAGGCTTATCAAAAGGAAGAAGACGATAAAACGTACCATAACTGTCAATATTTTCGTTAGTTTTTTAGAGTTTCTACTTTTTCTTAAACAAATTGCAGGCAATTTACTTACAAAGTTAATTTAAAATCATATGTCTATATTTGATATGATGGGCAAAGTCAAAGAAATGCAGACCAAAATGCAGGAAGCCCAGGAAAAGCTCGGTGAAATTACAGCAGAAGGCGAAGCCGGCGGCGGAATGGTAAAGGCCCGGGTCAATGGGAAAAAAGAGCTGCTGAGCATTGAAGTGGAACCGGAGCTTTTTAAACCGGAAGATGCCCGGCTCACCCAGGACCTCATTGTGGCTGCCGTTAATAATGCCCTTCGTAAAGTGGAAGAAGAGGCCCGGGAGGAAATGGCGAAAGTGACGGACGGCATGATGCCGAAAATTCCGGGTTTTGACCTGGACAGCCTGTTTAAAAAATAACGCCCGCTCTTGAAAAATATAGCCGTAGTTATCCTGAATTATAACGGGAGGCATTTCCTGGAAAAGTTTCTTCAGAACACACTGGATCACAGCTCCGAAGCAGAAGTGGTGGTCATAGACAATGCCTCCACAGATACTTCCGTGTCTTATCTTGAGGCTTCGTTCCCTAAGATAAGACTGATCCGCCTGGACAGGAATTACGGCTTTGCCGAAGGATATAACCGGGGACTGGCGGCCTTGAATCACGATTATTTTATCCTGCTTAACTCCGACGTGGAAGTGACACCCGGCTGGATTCTCCCCCTTTTGGAAATTTCATTAAGCCGCCGTGATATTGTTGCCGTTCAGCCAAAAATCCTGGATTATCACCGGAGAACTCATTTTGAATATGCCGGTGCGGCCGGCGGCATGATGGACCGCCTCGGGTATGCGTTTTGCCGAGGCCGCGTTTTTGATAACCGGGAGGAAGACCTCGGCCAGTACGATACCCCCGCTGAGATTTTCTGGGCTTCAGGTGCCTGCTTTTTTGTACGGGCGGAGATTTTCCGCTCGATGAAAGGCTTTGATGCCCGTTTTTTTGCCCACATGGAGGAGATTGATTTATGCTGGCGGATTCACAATGAAGGCTATACTGTGGCGTACCAGCCCGCATCGGTGGTATATCACGTAGGCGGGGGTACCTTGTCGGCAGAAAATCCTTTTAAAACCTATCTGAACTTCAGGAATAACCTGGCCATGATGTTTAAGAATCTACCGGCAGCTTACCTGCTACCCCTGCTGTTCATGCGTTTATCGCTTGACGGGGTCTCGGGCATCCGCTTCCTGCTTCAGGGTTCTGTGGCTAACCTGTGGGCCGTTTTAAAGTCGCACTTTATGTTCTACCGGTGGCTCCCCTACCTGATCAAAAACCGCTCAAAAAAATTTGCCGGCTTTAAAAAGCTTTATGCGGGCTCGGTGGTGTGGGCTTATTTTGCAGAAAAAAAGAAAACCTATACCGAAATATGCTCAAAGTAGGAATCACCGGGGGAATAGGCACGGGAAAAAGTACCGTTGCGAAGGTCTTTGCAGCCCTAGGCATACCGGTGTACGAAGCCGATGAGCGTGCGAAAATACTGATGGAAGCAGATCCTGAAATAACTGGCGGTATCCGGGCCCTCTTTGGCAATGAAGCCTACACTTCAGACGGAAAATACAATAAAACGTATGTAGCCGGAAAGGTTTTCGGGGATCAGAACCTGCTTCAAAAGTTAAATGCCCTGGTGCACCCGGCCGTAGGCAGGGACTTCGAAGCCTGGGCTTCGCGGCAGCATTCTCCCTATGTGCTGAAAGAAGCCGCTATTATGAACAGGGCCCAGGGGCTGGACCGGATTATCGTAGTGAGCAGCCCGGTCGCGCTCCGGATGGAACGGATAAAAGCGCGCGACGGACGCTCAGAGGAACAGATTCAAAATATTATCCGGAACCAGAAGACCGAAGAAGAATTCCTGGCGCTGGCCGACTTCATCGTGTTCAATAACGAAGAAGAATTTATCACCCCACAGGTATTAAAAGTGGATGCGGCACTGCGCACCCACGTATAAACTACCCTTTCAGATTCAGCAGCAACTGATCCAGCTGGTCCAGACAAATGGTAAAGCCTTCCCGGAAGCCCATAGCAATGGTTTGTTCCAGCTCTTCCAGCTTGTCAAAAGTGAGCTTAACGGTGACCAGTACCTGCTGGGCCGTTGCATTGAAACGGCCTTCCCATAAATTCTGTGGAAATGCCGGGTTGGCGGTCCCGTTTTCATCACAAAAACATTCCTTCCCTGAGAAATATTTTTCATTTACGATGGAAATATACCGGAGCCTGGCCCAGTGCCTTTCGCCTTCAGGCCCCACCATGGCGTAAAGCCAGGCTCCGCCTTCCCGGAAATCCAAAGTCTTTGTTTCGGCTCTCCAGGGCTGCGGCCCCCACCACTGATCCAGCAGCTCGGAGCGGGTCCAGGCTTGCCAGACCAGTTCAAGGCCGGCATCAAATTCACGTTTTACGATGATCGTATTGTTCTCCCTGTTTACGGAAAAATCAAATAATAAGTTACTTTTCATGTTTATCATTCGTTACTAGTTACTCCTTCCGGGGATCAGCTTCCACAGGCAAGAATATTTAAGAAACCAATCAGTTGCAAATATATGCGCAACTTTCCGGCTTCGCAATATTTTCTTTGTTTTTTTTCTGACAGCAAACAAAAACAGGAACCCCCTCCCGGCAGTTCCTGTCTATTCTTTATTTTCCTGTTATCAGTTATCAGATTCTGATCTCTGGTGGGCCACGTCGTTCCTGTGCTCTACAATTTCAAGTTGCTCACTCACGTAGTAAGCGCTACCGAATCCGTTCACATACGAACCCGTCACCGGCGTCAGCTCAATCATGATGAAGTCTTCGAGGGTGACCAGGATATCCAGCACTTTTCCGTGCCTTTCTTTCAGCTTTTCTATGCCTTCGTCCCACGCCGGTGTGCCTCTTTTGATCTCACTGGTGGTCACATCCAGCGTCAGCCGGTCGCGGGCATAAATCTGCCGGGTACCGGCTTCATCTTCTATAAACATGGCTGAAACCTTACCTACATCGCGCAGGTTACGGGTATGACGCGACATAAAGGATACCAGGATATAAAACCGGTTACCGATACGGGCAAAAGGCGCATAGCTGGCATTAGGCGCTCCTTCCCCGTTAACGGTGGCCAGGATAACTGACTTACAACTGCTGACCAGCTCATTCACGCGGGGCGTTACCGGTTTGGTCTGACGGGTATTTTTTTTCACCTCTGACTGGGTATTTTCCATCGTAGCTTAATTATTTTGGGAAATTTAACCTTAATATCTGAACGATGCCACTTTTCAGCCGATAAATCCGGTTACAAAGGCATCGCTGCGAGCTCAGGCGGTAGCCAGGGCTTCTTCCATCTCCACAGCTCCCGGAAACAGGATATTATTTTCCAGGTGAATGTGCAGGTGCAGGTCATCTTCAAATTCCTTAAGCATGGATAAAGTGACCCGGTAGGTATTACAGGCATCGGCCGGAGGGGTATAATTATCGGTCAGCGTCGCAATTCTCCTGAACCGCTCCCCTTCCCCGTCGTGATCATGCATCATGGCCTGGATGGGGTTCTGCACCGTACCGAAAGGAGCCTGTACGCTTATCCCTTCTTTGACCATTTTCCGGATGTAGGGGAAAAGCATAAACTCTTCTTTCTTCATATGAACGGTCAGCTCACCGGCCGACTCTTTAAAGAGTTGCTCCACCTCTGCCAGCTCCGGATGATGCTCTCCGTGTACCCGCACTATTTTTTCCAGGAAAGGCGATATCTCCAACAGCCTTGCGTCAACGTAACGGTGATGCTTTTTTTCAATATAGTCGGCCAGCAGATCCAGGGGCCAGGACTTATAATCGGTGGCCGGTGCGTCTGCTTTACGGGTAACCTCGTCCAGCTCCTTTAGCAGACTGGTGCTTTCCCCTTCTGCGCAGGCCTCCCCTATAGTTCTGTTTCCGTTACAGCAGAAGTCTATGCCATGCCGTTTAAACACAGATGCCGTTCGGTAGTCGTCTGCTACCAGTTTGCCGATGATGGTCTCAGTTGTAATGCTCATGATATTTGGTTTTAAATTACATAAATGATTTATACAAATCCGGATTAAGATACATGATGAGGTAAAACAGGGCGAAACCTGCAAAAGCAATGAGCAGTGCCCAAACCCACGAAGGCACGGCTTTGGGGGTTTCCGATCCGGTGACCACGAATATATCCCTGCGTTCACTGCCATAGGCATTGATGGTCAGCGGAACATGGTCATTCACAATCTCATTCTCTTCCAGTCCTACCACGGCAATGGCCGGACCGTTCCTGACTTCAAAGGGGATGGTCCTCACCCCTTCCACATTATCTGTGGATTTTGCCACGATCTTCAGCCGGTGTTTTCCGTCGGGTATCCTGGTGGTATCCAGCACAAATTTTACCGGGGGAGCAAATTCACCAAACGGCACGGGATCGTCATCCAGGAATACCTTTACTACTCTGTTGTCTTCCATAATATACTGTTTTTAATATGGTCAGGGGCAGACTCCTGCGGCTTTACCAGGTATTTGATGCTCAGAAAGAGGGTTACCGCCACAATGACCACTGCTCCCCAGATGATGATCAGGTCTGCATCTCCCTGGGGGCCGGTACCATGGGTGATCCCTTTCAGTGCTTCAGGCTGCTTTGCCTGACATACTTCACAGGCGTACGCTGAAACGGATGCACCTGCCAAAAACAGGAGAAACAGTGATCCTTTTCGCCAAATTTTCCTGCTTTTCATATCGGTTACTGGTTTAATGTCTGTATATATTCTCTTATTTTCTTTACCTCGTCGACAGTGACCGCCGGTGCCTGGTTGCCCCAGCTGCTGCGCTCATGGGTAGCAATAGCCGCTATCTCCTCATCACTGAGCATATCGCCGAAAGGAGCCATTATCCCGTATTCCGGGCGGGCATCGTAGCCCTGCAGGATGATCCTGATCAACTGTTCCGGGTTGGCATCGTTAACAATAGCGCTTCCGGCCAGGGGTGGAAACGCCCCCGCCAGTCCCTTCCCGTCAGCCTGGTGGCACGCCGCGCAGGTAGAAGAATATAGTGCCGCTCCGTCAGGCAGACCGGCGGGGCCCTTCTCTTCTGAGCCGGGCTTGTCTTTTTTCAATGCCGGTATAAAATCATAAGCAGGCTCCCCTTCCATATCAGGCTGCTGAAGGGAGACCAGGTAGGCTACCAGCTCCAACACTTCTTTGGAAGCTACGATTTTCTGCGAAGGGTGCCTCAGGAATTTTTCAGGTACCGGCACCACCACATCTTTATCTGAAACCTGTTTTTCACTTTTCTCCGAAAACAGCCAGGGGTAAGCCGGCATCACCGATTCTTTCACCACAATACGGGGATTATACAGGTGCAGCAGGTGCCACTCCTGCCCGGCCTGGCGCTTGCCTGCATTGGTCAGGTCCGGCCCGGTGCGCTCGCTCCCCAGCAGGGAGGGCGACTGCCGCCAGAGGTCCATCCTTTTTTTGCTGTAATAATAATCGGACGGAACAGACGGACGTGCCCCCCAGACCCGGTCCATTTCAATATTTCTCACCTGCTGGGTATGACAGGCCACACATCCTTCCGATATGTACAGATCCAGCCCCTTAACCTGGGCTTCGGTCATGGGTTTCATGGAAGGCAAGGGCCGGGTTTTCTGCATCTGGTAAGCCGGAATCACGGCAATCAGGATACTCAGGCCTGCAAATACGCCCAGCGAGGTATTCACTAAACTTTTATGGTCTTTATGAAAGTTAATCATGTTTGTTTACTTTAATCATGGGTCAACGGCCTCCTGGTCATCTCGATGAAGTTATAGGCAAACATCAGGTGGGACAGGAACATCAGTGAGCCCCCTATGGCCCGCCAGACCCAATAGGGTTGCATCAGCACCACCGATTCAATAAAGGGCTTGCCTTCCATCCAGCTCAGGCCGCGGAGTGTTCCTCCTGCCATTAATGACATCATGTAGGCAAACAAACCAATGAAGGCCATCCAGAAGTGGGTGCCTACAAAAAACTGCCGGGGTTCACGGCCCGTCAGTTTGGGAAGCACCCCGTACACACAGGCCCACAGGATAAACGTGATGATACCGTACATGGTCATGTGCGAGTGCGCCACATTAAAGTCGGTAAAGTGCCATACAAAATTGGTAAACCGGAAGGCCTGAAAGCTCCCCTGGGTAGAGCCTGTAAAATAAAACACCACTCCCACCAGAAAGAAAGGCAGTACATAGCTCTTCGAAATATCACTCCAGCTGCCACGCATGGTCATCAGGAAGTTGGTAGTGCCGGCTACCACCGGTATAAACATCCCCATACTGAATACGATAGCTACCGTCTGCAGCCACCAGGGCAGCGGACTGAACACAAAATGGTGCGTACCGATGAGCGTATAAAAAAGCATCTGGGTCCAGAAGGCCAGTACCCCCAGCGAGTAGGAATAGATAGGCTTATTCAGGGAAGACGGCAGGTAGTAATAAATCAGGCCCAGCGTAAAGGTCATAAACCACATGCCTACTCCCTGGTGCATATAATATCCCTGGATAACGGTCTCCCCTAAGCCATCCTGGAAAACGGGAAGATAGCCTATGGTCACCAGGGTGAGAGTCCACAGCAGGCCTCCCAGCAGGTACCAGTTTGATACATAGATTTCACTCACCTTCCTGTTGGCCACCGTTTTGTAGAAATTCCGGAAAGTGAGGAACAGGGCCGAAGCAAAAAGCAGGACTACCGGCCAGGTATACTCCCGGTATTCGCCGCCGCCGTTATTAATGCCTGCCATCAGCGAAATATTACCGCTGAGCACCGAAAGGTTAATCAGGCCCCACCCTATCCAGGCCCACTTATAGCTATGAATCAAAGTATTGGAAGTGCGGGCCACCACCAGGTAACCCAGACCGATCATGGCCATAGAGGCCCAGCCCCAGAATACGGTATTGGTATGTACCGGCCTCAGACGCCCGAAAGAAAGCCAGGAAATACTATCCATTTCCGGCCACACAAATTTCATTCCCACGTATTGTCCTACGGCCGTACCGAATACCAGCCAGAAAACGGCCGCCCCCAGGTACCAGATCACAATCTTCTTCAGCTCATCCGGCGTTTCGAGGTCCAGCTTCGTTCTTTTCTTTTCGTCTACCAGCGGGTTACGCGGCTCGTGAGTGACCCCGGCAATCATCCCCCGGGTATCTTCGGCTGTTACGGTACTTCCCAGCTCATCCCCCGCCAGGCGGTAGGCCAGTGCGGCTTTCCGTTTTTCGAGGAGGGCATCAATTTCCGGCCCTTCCAGCTCAATCAGGGTTTCCGAAAGCTTGCGCCTGGCCTCTGTATCCTCTTTTTTCCAGGTTCTGCTTATGAATTCAGACACCCGGAAGTACACGATCAGCACCAGTACCAGCAGCACAATAACAATCAGCCCCAGCGTACCCAGCACCCCCGGATTTAAAATCCAGTTATCCGTACTCCCCTGGGCAAAAGAAGAATACGAACTGAGCACCAGCCCGGATAAAAGAGTAATTTTATTTCGGACAATTTTGTCGCAAATATGTACAAAAAATTTTATCATCATCAAAACATTAAAATACCCCCATCAAAAATCGTAAATCGTTAATTCCCCACTTAGCGGATCAGCGTAGACTCGCCTGCCTGCAGCTTGGTGGCCAGGTCATGAACGGTTGTAGTTTCCAGCATTTTCCGGAGCTCGCTTCTCACTTTTACAAATTTCTCGTGCATGGGGCAGGGTTCAGCGGCGTTGCACTCGCTTAGCCCCAGCGCACAGCCCCGGTAGATGGAATCACCGTCTATGGCAAAAACAATATCGCTCAGCCGTATTTCCTTCATACGGGTCAGGCTGATCTCAAAACCACCGTAGGGCCCTTTTAATGAATTAACAATACGGTGTTTTGTCAGCAAGCCCAGTACTTTTGCCGTAAATGCTTCAGGAGAGCCGGTATTTTCTGCCACATCACCAATCTTCACCCGCCTGTATTCAAGCGACTCCGTGGCAATGTATATGATTGCCCTGATACCGTACTCACAGGCCTTTGAAAACATACTTTTTTATTTCCTGATGTCAAAGGTAAGAGATATTTCAATTTCGGACAAATTTGTCTGAAATATTTTTAATACCAGGGCGGTGAGGCCGGCAGGAAACCCCGCCTTTACGGCCTCACCTCATCTATATTTACCGGCCGGTTTTCAGCCACCGATTTTTTAGCGGCCAAAGCAATAAGCGTGGCCTGCAGGGCATCTTCACCACCTACCACCACCTCTTTATCTTCTACCAGCGCCCTGATAAATTCTCTCATCTCACAGAGGTATGATTCGGTATATCTTTCCAGGAAGAAATGGAGTGGCAGAGCAGAGTGCACCCCGTTTTCATTGTAGAAGTAATGGTTATCCGGTTTATTGTTATCTACATTCACCATCCCTTTGGAGCCAAACACTTCCAGGCGCTGGTCATACCCGTAAACCGCCTTCCGGCTGTTATCGATGATCGCCATGGAACCGTCTTCAAATTTCAGGGTAACTACGGCCGTATCAATATCTCCGGCAGCTTCAATATCCTCTCCCCAGAAAACAGCTGCTGACGCATACACCTGCTTTACTTCCTTACCCGCAATGTAGCGGGCCATATCAAAATCGTGAATGGTCATGTCGAGAAACATTCCGCCCGACTCTTTCAGGTAGCTCAACGGCGGCGGCCCGGGATCACGGCTGGTAATTTTTATGAGATGCGGGTTACCTACACTCCCGTTAGTTACCAGGTTTTTAATTTTCAGGAAATTGGCATCGAACCTCCGGTTAAAACCGAGCATGAGCTTCACTCCGCTTTGCTTTACCCGGGTAAGGGTGCGGTAGATACGCTCCAATGAAAGATCAAGGGGCTTCTCACAGAAAATATGCTTTCCTTTCGCAGCGCATTTTTCCACAAAATCAGCGTGGGTATCGGTGGGTGAGCATACAATCACCGCCTCAATTTCCGGGTGTTCCAGGATATCGTCAGGCGTGCCGGCGGGTACTCCGGTTTCTGATAAATCGGCTACGGGATCAGACACCATGATGATCTCTGCTTCCCTGATTCTTTGTTGAATATTATAAAAGTGGATCTTCCCGATTCGGCCAAAGCCTATCAGTCCCAGTTTAAGTGTTTTCATAGTCCTGTTTCTGTCAAATATTTACGATTATTCAGTGCACAAATTTTAGGGCTGCCCATACCCGGAAGTACGTCCTGCTCTACTACTATCCAACCCGTATAGCCGGTGTCTTCCAGGAATTTCACTGCTGCAGGAAAATCCACTTCCCCTTTTCCCAGCTCGCAAAATACACCGTTTTTCACAGCTTCAAAATAATCCCACCCGTTTTCCTGCGCTGCAGTACCCACCCGGGCGCTGTAATCCTTAAAATGGACATGCCAGATGCGCTCGCGCCACCGTTTCAGGCCATCCAGCGGGTCTCCCCCACCATAGGCATAATGACCGGTGTCGAAACACAGGCCCAGAAGCTCCGGATCGGTCAGCTGCATCAGCTTTTCCAGCTCGGCGGGTGTTTCCACGTACCCGGCACAGTGATGATGAAAAACCGACCGCATCCCGAACTGCTCTTTTACAGCCCGGGCTACTTTTTCCACTCCGGCGGCATAAATTTCCCATTGCCCGTCCGTAAGGCCCTGATCCGGGCGTATCCTCCCGGCATTCCGGGTTCTTTCCGGCACTGACCCGTTATTATCGGCCAGCACAATAAATGCACCGGGAAAGCCGGCTTCCGACATCAGGCGGGCTACCCGCAGGGCACTTTCCACCCCGGCGTCATGGCTGCCGGTATCCCTGAAATCTACCGGGACAAAAGCGCCCAGGAGCTCCAACCCTTCCCCGCGGAGCTCTTCATTCAGCTGTCCCGGATCGGTAGGCATAAAACCCCAGTCGCCCAGCTCCGTGCCTGTATACCCTGTTTCCGCGATCTCACGGATCACCTGCTTGTACCCGGGCGCTTCTGCTTCCAGGTCAAATTCCAGTGCCCCCCAGGAACAGGGAGCATTGGCTATTTTTATATTTTTCATTGGTTCTTATTTGATCTCATACCTACAGTTTCAAAGTATCTTGTATTTCTAACTTGCCGGGTTCTCGACTTCGCTTCCGGTTCTCGACTTCGCTCGAACTGACACGTTCACCGTTCCTTGTGTTCGTTCGGGCAAATGTGTTTTCATTGATCAGGTCAAGGCACCACTTGTCAGTTCGAGCGAAGTCGAGAACCGGGAATGTCACATTCCTCTAAAATTTTCTTGACCATTCTTTCGGCCAGCGTTCAATCACTATTTTGGTTTGGGTAAAAAACTCGATGGCGTGCCGCCCCTGCCCGTGCAGATCCCCGAAGAAGCTTTCGTTCCAGCCGCTGAACGGGAACTGAGCCATGGGTGCCGCTACCCCGATATTCACGCCGATGTTCCCGGCATTGGCTTCGGACCGGAACTTACGGGCATTGGCCCCGCTGGTGGTAAAAATGCAGGCCATGTTTCCGTAGCGGTTGCCGTTGATAAACTGAAGGGCCTCATCTACGGTTTTCATGGACAGCAGCGTCATCACCGGCCCGAAGATCTCTGTACGGATGATCTCCCCGCTTAAAGGCACATTTTCCAGGATGGTGGGCCGGATAAAGTTCCCGTTTTCGTACCCGTCTATTCTGGTATTCCGACCATCGAGCAGCACATTAGCTCCTTCCGAAACGCCTTTCCCGATCAGCTCTTCGATCCTCGCTTTGCTCTCCGGGCTGATCACCGGCCCCATTTCCACTTCGTTCAGCAGCCCGTAACCGGTGCTTCGTTTGCGGGCAGTTTCATAGAGGGCTTCTTTGATGGCTCCTTTCTGATCCCCTACGGAAATCACCGTAGAGGCAGCGAGACAGCGCTGCCCGGCACAGCCGTATACGCTGTCGGCAATTACTTTGGAAGACACTTCCAGGTCAGCATCCGGTAAAACCACTACCGGGTTTTTAGCACCGCCCTGGGCCTGTACCCGCTTGCCGTTAGCTGCTCCGCGGGCGTAGACATACTTCGCAATCTGGGTAGAGCCCACAAAGCTGACAGCTTTCACTTCGGGGTGATCCAGCAGGGCATCTACCGTTTCCTTACCGCCGTGCACCAGGCTCACCACGCCTTCCGGCAGACCAATCTGCCCGATCAGCCCATACACTTTTTGCATGGTCAGGGGTACTTTCTCTGAAGGCTTCAGTACAAAGGTATTGCCACAGGCGATAGCGTAGGGCAAAAACCAGAAAGGGATCATACCCGGGAAATTAAAGGGCGAAATACAGGCACATACCCCCAGCGGCTGGCGGATCATGAACTCATCCACGCCCCGGGCAATATTTTCCGAGAACTCACTCTGGATCAACAGCGGCGTAGCACAGGCTGCCTCCACGTTTTCAATGGCCCGCTGCAGCTCGCCCAGCGACTCTCCCCTGGTTTTCCCGCATTCCTGCGTAATGGTGTCGGCCAGCTCTTCCTGGTGTTCTTCCAGCAGCTGTTTCAGTTTATACAAAGGCTGTACGCGTTGCATCACCGGCACCTGTGACCATGCGGCAAAAGCTTTTTTAGCGGCCTGAACCGCATCATCCACGTCTGAAGAAGTTTTGGGTCCTGCCGGTACCCGGGCCAGTATTTCCTGGGTGGCGGGGTTAACCACGTTGCGCCAGGCGGTTTCCCGGCTGTCTTTCCATTCCCCGTTGATATAATTCTTCAATAATTCCATAGAACACAATTGATTTTAAACATTTCCTAAAAATATATAGATACTCAGTGTGATAATCACCAGCATAATGGCAAAGGGCCGGGTGTATTTCCATCCGTGCATATCCACCAATTCACGGGTAGACTGAAGCGCTGTTTCCTTTTGAGGATAATACTTTGACACGGCAAACATCACCGCCAGGTTCAGCAGGAATTCAATGCCCCAGAGATGGATAAAATGGATATCTACTTTCAGCACGTAGATACAGGTTACATAAAAAAGGAAGCCTGTCAGCAGGCTCACTTTAGCCCCCGTAGCCGATATGCCCTTAAAGAAAAAGCCGGCCAGGATGATAGAGGCTATAGGGATAAAAAAGATACCGTTCAGCTCCTGCAGCAGCTGAAACAGGCCTTGCGGGGCATTAGCTACAAACGGAGCGGCAAGAATAGAGGTAATGGCCAGAAGGGTAGCCGTCATTCTTCCCATAAATACCAGCTTCCTGTCGCCGGCTTCCTTATCGATCATCCGTTTGTACACATCAATGCTGAAAATGGTAGAAGCGCTGTTTAGTACCGCATTAAATGTGCTGAGCACCGCTCCCATGATCACCGCCGCAAACAGGCCGAGAAACCCTACCGGCAGTACCTTCTTGACCAGTTCAGGATAAACGCTGTCCTGGCTGTCATAAAATTTCTCGCCGAAATAATAGTAGGCAATCACCCCGGGCAGCACAATGATAAAGGGCACCAGGATCTTGGCCAGGCCGGTAAAGAGCAGCCCTTTCTGGGCTTCCGCCAGGTTTTTAGCCCCCAGCACCCGCTGTACGATGGTCTGGTTCATGCACCAGAAATAGAGCTGGTTAATGATCAGTCCCGTGAAAAGAGTGCTGAACGGCATCACCGAATCTTCACTGCCGATCACATTGAATTTTTCGGGGCTGTTCTCAAAAACTTTCGTCAGGCCGGAAGCCATATTGCCGTCACCGATATGCCAGAGCGCCAGTACCGGGATCATCAGACCGCCGAACAACAGCCCGTAGCCGTAGATCACATCGGAAAAAGCCACCGCCTTCAAACCGCCGAAAATGGCATACAAAGACCCGATCACACCCACCACCACGATGGTCATCCACAGGCCGGTAGATTTGCTGACGTTCAGCACTTCCGAAACATTGAAGATACTCTCAATGTTAATGGCTCCTGTGTACAGCACTATAGGCAGGAGGGTCACCGCAAAAGATACCAGCAGGAACAGCGAGATCATGGAACGGGTGGTGGTGTCGTACCGCTTTTCCAGGTATTCCGGGATAGTGGTAAGGCCCATTCTCAGGTAACGGGGCACAAAATACACCGCTGCCACGATCAGCGCCAGGGCGGAGGTAACCTCCCAGGCAATGATAATAAACCCGTTTTTGTAGGCAGAGCCATTCATTCCTACCAGGTGCTCGGTAGAAATATTGGTCATGATCATGGAGGCGGCAATCACCAGCCCAGTCAGGCTGCGCCCGCCCAGGAAGTACCCTTCCTGCGTGTGAAGCTTTTCTTTCCGGGTCTTGACAAAGGCATAGGCACCGGTAAAGAGGGTAAAGCCCACAAAGGTAAGTACGGTTAAGGCATACGATGAAGTCATAAACGGGGTACAGGGTTAAAGATGAAGTCGTTGCTGTTTTTTGTGGGCTACCTGGCGCTCACGGGCTTCCCGGATACTCTCCGATTCCGAAACCTGTGACACGGGCACTTCCCACCAGGCATGGCCATACCCGGCCATTTTCCGTTCGGGCGGGGTTTCAATGTAGATCACTGTGGTGCCGGCAGCCTGCTTCGCCTTTTTCAAAGCCTCCTGAAAATCAGCTTCATTATGAGCCCGTAAAACCACCGCCCCCAGGCTTTCAGCATTGGCCGCCAGGTCTACGGGTAACCTGGAGCCGTCAAGCCCGCCGGTTTCCGGCGTCCGGTAGCGGTATTGCGTACCAAAACCTTCACTGCCCAGCGATTTGGAAAGTCCGCCGATGCTGGCATAACCGTGGTTATTGATCAGCACGATAATCAGCTTATAGCCTTCCTGTACCGAGGTGACGATCTCCGATGACATCATCAGATAGCTGCCGTCACCCACCATCACGTACACGTCCCTCTCCGGGTCAGCCATTTTCACGCCCAGTCCGCCGGCTATTTCATAACCCATGCAGGAGTATCCGTATTCCAGGTGAAAGTTTTTGGGATCTGTACACCGCCATAGCTTGTGCAGGTCGCCCGGCATGCTTCCGGCCGCACAAACCATCACATCGCGCATACCGGCAAAGGTATTGACCGCACCGATCACCTCTGCCTGCGACATAGCCTCTTCACTCACTACGCGGTAGGCTTCTGCTATCCGGGCATCCCAGTCGCGGTTGTAAGCCGCTGCTCTTTCCCTGTAAGTCTCTTCTGTCCGGTAGCCTTCCAGCTTTCCGGCCAGGGCGTTCAGGGTTTCGCGGGCATCGCCGGTGAGGGGTAGTGAGCTTTGCTTGTGTGCGTCGAAATCCGTGATATTGATATTAATGAATTGTACATCCGGGTTTTGAAAAGCCGTTTGGGAGGCGGTGGTAAAATCGCTGTAGCGGGTACCTACCCCTATCACCAGGTCAGCCTCCGCCGCCATTTCATTAGCGCCCTGCGTTCCGGTAGCGCCGGCCGCTCCCAGGTTATACGGGAAATCATAGGCCAGGCTGCCTTTCCCGGCGAAAGTTTCTGCCACGGGGATCCCTAAGGCCTCCGAAAACTGCCGGAGCGCCCCGGTGGCTTCACTGTAAATTACACCTCCCCCCGCTACAATAAGCGGCTTCTTTGCTTTTTTAATCCGGGCTGTGGCCCGGCTGATCAGCTCCGCATCCGGTAAGGGACGGGGAACGAACCACACCCTTTTCCGGAAAAATTCATCCGGAAAATCGTAGGCTTCTGCCTGCACGTCCTGGGGCATGCAGAGGGTTACGGCACCGGTTTCCGAAGGAGAAGTCAGCACCCGCATGGCCTGCAGAAGCGAAGGCATCAGCTGCTCGGGCCGGTTGATCCGGTCCCAGAAGCGTGAAACGGGCTTAAAGGCATCGTTGACGGAAGCGTCGGCATTACTGAAGTCTTCCAGCTGCTGCAAGACCGGGTTCACGTGGCGGGTGGCAAAAATGTCGCCGGGCAGCAGCAGCACGGGGATGCGGTTAATGGTAGCCAGAGCCGCGCCGGTGACCATATTGGTGGCGCCGGGGCCAATAGAGCTGGTACAGGCAAAGGCCGACAGGCGGTTCTTCATTTTGGCATAGGCTACGGCTGTATGCACCATGGCCTGCTCATTGCGCGACTGGTAGTACCGGAAGGCCGGGTATTCAAACAGGGCCTGGCCGATACCGCCTACGTTTCCGTGTCCGAAGATACCGAAGCAGCCTGCAAAAAACTTGTGTTCCGCACCGTCCCTTTCCGTGTACTGGTTGTCCAGGAAGCGGACCAGCGCCTGGGCGACTGTTAATTTCATTTTGTTTTATTTAAGGTTTTCAAACTTTTGGTCGTTTTAAAAAGCCTGTGCGTTCCAATTCTATATTCTCGCCCTTCGACAAGCCGGGCCGCGTACGCTCAGGGTGACAATGGTAACCCTGCATGTTAGTAGGAACATATTTGCTTAAAAGGCTTGCCATTGTCACCCTGAGCCTACGCGGCCCGGCTTGTCGAAGGGCAAGAATGATATTCCATATCATCAAAAGCCCCCATGTGCCTCAATAAAAGCCAGCGACTCTTCCAGCGCAGGCATAAAATTAGCACACCCCGGCTGCAAGACCACCTGCGCCCCGCTTGCATTGCCCATCCGGCAGCACTTGTACAGATCCCAGCCATTCAGGTAGCCGTATATAAACCCGGAAGCAAAGGCATCACCGGCTCCCAGCACATTCAGCGGCGTTACCGGGAAACCCGGCGTATCGATCCGCTCCTTACCTTTCTCGTAAATCGACACCCCGGCCGACCCCCGCTTTACCAGCAGAATTTCTACCCCCAGGCCCAGGATATCCTGAATGGCCTGTTCCACATCGCCGGTGATCTTCGGAGCAGAGATCTGCTGGTGCTCGATCTTCACCTGGGAGGAATCCTGAAGCATAGCCGCCAGGATTTCTTCTTCGGTACCGATAGCTATCTTTACTTTAGGCAGCAAAGCCCGCACGGTAATGCCGAATGAGCGCATATCGGCCCACTGATCCGCCCGGAAGTCAATGTCCAGCAGGGTGGTCACCCCGCTCCGGTGCGCTTTTTCCATGGCATGAAAAACGGCACTGCGGCTCGGCTCTATATTTAATGCCGTACCGGAAACTTCAAAGAGCCTGACCGCCGGCATATCTATTTTGTCTACATGATCAATGGTCAGCTGCGAGTCGGCCGCATTATTCCGGTAATACACCAGCGGAAAGGTATCCGGCGGCTGAATCCCCAGGATCACCGCGCTGCTGCGTGCATGCGGGATGGTGGGAATGAACCGGGTATCTATTCCTTCCTTTTCCAGGAAATTCAGGATAAAGTCGCCCACCTTATCAGCGCCCACAGCGGTCAGCAGGGCGGTTTTCAGGCCCAGTCGCCGGCAACCGGTGATAATATTCAGCGGCGATCCGCCTACAAAGGCATCAAAGCCTTTGATATCCACAAAATCAGCCCCGATATTCTGGGAGTACAGGTCAATGGATGACCGCCCCATGGCAATTACGTCGTATTTCATATTTATGTATTTTAGCTATGAGCCTTGAGCTATGAGTTAAGCACCCCTTCGCTAAGAGGCCGCGTATTTCTCATAGCTCACTGCTCATAGCTGTTATTATTTCACCATCGGGATCCGTTCATCCCTCCCCTTCCAGCTTCCGAAAATCCAGGAGTGGTCAGGGTCAGGGGTATTGGCCAGCGACTGATCGGACCCGGCCAGGAAATTCAGGTAGTACACGTTATAGCCGTGTCCGGCTACTACAGGGTGGTATCCCCGGGGCACCAGCACCACCTCGTTATCGTGCACCACATTCACCACATCCAGGCTCCTGTCACCGGTATACACCTGCTGGATGGCATAACCCTGTGGCTTATCGATCTTATAAAAATAGGTTTCCTCCAGGCAGGCTTCCAGCACGTTTCCATCGGCATCGGTAATGCGTTCATCGTGCTTATGCGCGGGGAAGGAGCTCCAGTTGCCCGAAGGGGTATACACTTCCACCGCCACCAGGCGATCGCACGGAAAGCCGGGCTGAATCAGGCTGTTGATCTGCCGGGTGGCATTATCACCGCCGCGTATTTCGATCTCCGCCTCTTCCGGTGTTTTGAAGACGGGTTCCAGCTGCCTTTCGGTAGCACACCAGCCATAGGCCAGATCCAGCACATCGCTTTCTGCCGTCAGCTCAAAACGGGTATGCGCCGGCAGGTAAAGGGTATGGGCGATGCCCGAGAACACATCTTTCCGGCCGTTCCGGGTTTCCCAGCTGCCCCGGTTGGATTTTACCGAATAGTTTCCTCCTAACAGGATAATGCCGTATTCATTATTGCCGGTATCGGCTGTCCATACATCCCCTTTTTTCATGGTGCGGGCGGCAAAGCTCAGGTGCTGCCAGCCGGCCGACTGAGGGGTGATGTATTGATAGTCGGCGTTGCCGAAGTTGGGTTTTACGATTAAGGAATCTCTCATTTTTATCTTTTTTCATTCTAAATGGCCGTCCATTTCAGAAAACTGTCTACATATTATTTAAACATGAAGGAATTAATCTTAATGAAGTGAGCTATGGTTCTACCTTTAATTTCCTTCATTTCTTAATGTTTTATCAGCACATCTAATATTTATTTTTCCTCTCTATTCTCTTTAATATTCTTCTGCTTTTCCGGCGGAGCCGAGTTTTTCAAATTTTTCGATGCAAAATTGTTCCAGTTCTTTCATGTAAGTGCCTCCCGGAATCACGGGATCAAAGAGGTCGGGAGTTTCGGCGAAGAATTCGCGGTGAACCCGGGCCCATAATACGCGCAGGTCGGTGGCTACATTAATCTTGCAGATCCCGTATTTTATGGCTTCGGTGATCTCCTGATCGGAAACTCCGCGGCTTCCCTGCTTCATTTTCCCGCCATGGGCGTTGATCCGGGAGATTTCTTCCGGGTTTACGGCAGAGCCTCCGTGCAGCACCAGGGGAAAGCCCGGCATTTTTTGCTGGATTTCCTCCAGGATATGAAACTGAATGCCCTGCTTTCCCGAAAATTTATAGGCGCCGTGGCTGGTTCCGACAGCAATGGCCAGGCTGTTGCACCCCGTTTCCTGTACGAAATACGCCACATCGTCCGGTTGTGTATACCGCGCATGCGAGGCATCAATGTCCATGTCGTCTTCCACCCCGCTTAAAACCCCCAGCTCGGCTTCCACCACACAGCCCGCCCGGTGCGCTGCTTTAACTACTTCGCGGGTTCTCCGGATATTTTCTTCCAGCGGATCGTGCGAGGCATCAATCATCACAGACGTATATCCTCCCTTTTCCAGGGCATGGGCAATATGCGCTTCATTTCCGTGATCCAGGTGGATGGCATATACCACCTTCGGGTAAAGTGCGGCCGCAGCGGAGATCATGGCCAGAAGCATCTGCGGCTCTGCATAGTTACGGGCTACCGGGGTAGTCTGGATAATAACCGGCGAGGAAGCCCTGTCTGCTGCCCGGAAAACGCCCAGCACCTGCTCCATGTTGAAGACATTAATAGCGGCTACGGCATAACGGCCATAGCATTTCCCGAACATTATTTCAGGGCTGATGAGCATATTTTTAAGGTTGAATTACACTGCAAACAAGGCATTTTAAGCCTTATCTGCAACGATTGTCTACAATTTCTTATGCAAAGGTTTGCATCTCACTTATTCAGCAGAACCGGGTTTTCCCTGACATATTTCCCGCCGGGAAATTGTATGAAATAATCCGATCTGAAATGCCTGCTTTTTTCATAATAGTCCGTGGTGATGATCTGGGCGCCGGATTCACAGGCGGCTTTGAACCGGGAAAAATCATTCTTCCGCGCTTCAAAGGTATCGGCATCGGCACGGGTACGGATGATATAGCCCTTTTTCACCAGGGCGGTGATCCGGTCAAAGCTCCTTTTCGGGTCATTCATGATCATAATGGCCGCATGCGGATCCCCTTCGGGTGAATCCACGAAAAAAACCTGCTCAGGGCTTCCGTTACTGAGGTAGGCTTCTCTTTTCTCTCCTTTTTCATCCAGGATAAAGATAAACCGTCCCCGCACTTTTTCCAACTCCGGCCAGCCCTGTTTCAGCACCGCTTCTTCCAGGGTAGCGTACTTCCCCTTTACATCGGCAGGCAGGAGGAGCTTATCCCGGCCCAACTCATCCAGGATCTGCTTATCCAGTGCCCGGAAATCTTCCGGTGTAAATTTATCCGGCACCGTAGGCAGGCCGTTAGCCGCATTGTCTTTGGCATTCATGGTAATAAATACCGGGTGATGATCCGGGTTGGCCGCTGACCAGTCTTTTAAAATAGCCAGGCACTGGCTGAGGGTTTCGCAATGCGAGCGGAAGTCGAGGTCCTGCACATGCAGCACCTTAAAGCCCGGCTTATTCATTTCACCGGTTTCATTGTACACGGGCAAAGCGTATTTTTCCTTCAACTGCTCGTAAAAAGCCGGATGGGCGTATTTCCCGCCCTGGCGGTCTACGGCAATGTCGAGCTCCAGGTTGGCCAGCCCGCGGGCCAGCTGCCTGTCAATGGGTTCATGGCTGTAATCAAACCGTTCGGCCCAGCCCGGATTCACTATTTTCAGGGTATCCATCACCGGCTTATCGATGGCTGTCTTGTAGCTGTTATGAGTGCCGATGACCTGGGTCTGATTGAGTTTTTGCTGAGCTGTCAGTCCTCCACTGCTTAAAAAAATCAGCAGGAGGCTATTTCTGAATAAACTGAACCGCTGTTTCATTGATACCGTATTTTCTTGTTTTCAAAAGTTTCATGACTTCTGCCCCTGCCAGCAGAACCGGGCCATAGCTATGCGCTGCGTAAGGACTTACCGGCCGGTAGTAATAAAAGGCCGGATCCAAACCCATGCCCGTGCCCACACAGGTACCGTGGACTTTCCCTTCCGAATCTATTTTGGTGGATACGGCCTCCCAGGCAAGCAGCGCCATAGGGCCGAAGGCCTCGTAGTCCAGCCACCCTTTATTAATTCCGTTGACAATAGCGTAGGTAAAAATGGCGGTAGCGGAAGTCTCCAGGTAGGTATCATTCTTATCCAGCAGCTGATGCCAGAACCCACTGCCCGACTGTAAAGCAGCCAGGCCCTGAACATGCCTGTGATATAGTTCCATAATTTCCTTCCGGTCTCTATGATTTTCAGGAAGCACATTCAACACTTCCGAAATAGCCATAATGGCCCAACCGTTTGCCCGGCCCCAGTGATATTCTGGTTGAACCGCAGATTCTTCCAGCCACCCGTGGATAAAAATATTTTTTTGCTCATCAAACATTTTATCCCTGAATTTAAGTATCTGACTTGCAGCTTCATCTGCGTACTCCAATTGCCCTTTTACCCTGACTCCCATGTAAGCTAATGCCGGTACACTCATAAACATATCATCCAGCCAGACGGTATTTCTGAGCGGGCGGTTTCTGGCAAAAGTGCGATCGGGCAGTCTGTATTCTTTGTTCATTATAAAATCTATAAGACTTTCAATTACAGGAAGATAATACTCTTGATTACCTGTATCTACGGCCTTAATCATAGCCACACATAATGCCCCCGCATCATCTAATGCATGGGGATGCAGGATACTGCTAACCGGTGATTTTTTCCGAACTTCTTCTGACTTATTCCTGTAATATGCAGCAAGAGAAGTCAGTAAATCCATCCGCTTTTGAGCATATTCTTTGTACCGTATATCTCCGCTAACGTTTGCCACGGCCAGCATTCCCCCGTAAGTCACTCCCCATTCATAACTAAACAAACGGTAGTCTCCCTTCGCAAAAGCGGCATTGTTTCCCGGATTTCCGGCATCCAGCTTCTTTCCGGAGGTTTTATCTACCACCTCAGCGGGCGTAACTCTCTCCAGGTAATGAAGTATCTTATCCAGGTCTGCTTTTACCGACTCCACCGTAGCCTTTCCGTACGCATGCGGATAATCGGGCGGAATAAGGTGCAGAGGAGTATTGGAATCATTGACCTGAGCGGTTAAATTCATTGCACAGAAAATCCCTGAAATACCTGTTATTAATATTCTCCTGAATTGATTCATGGGTTTACTATGATTTTAATGTTGGCACTTAACTGCTCCGTAAAGCTTTTCAGATAGTTTTCAAAATACCCTTCTTCCCGGAAACCGGCATCACGCAGCTCCCAGCAGGCCATGGCGTAATAGGAAACCGGCTTATCGGCTGTAAATTTAGCCAGGTAAGAGGTAGCGATCCGTCCCGTGTCCGGCGCTTTGATATACCCCAGGTAGCCTTCTTTGGGTAGCACCAGGGCCAGTCCCAGCCACCATTCTTTTTCATAGGTCTGCTTGTCGTGCGTACCCAGCACAATCCACTGATCGTTCTCATAGATCGTTTTCAGCGGCTTTTCCGTGCGGGAATTCACCAGGCCTACCAGCAGGGTTTCGTCACCCCGTGGGGCAGCCACTTTCACCGTATTTTTATAGCCATAGAATCCCGGCCAGATTTCTACCGTTTCCTGCAGGTTACAGGCCCGGTTTTCATCCAGCGGCCGCCAGTTCCGGTAGTCAAAATTAATCACTGACCGTACGGGCCCTTCGGAGAAAATGGTAAAAACGGTGCTGTCTACATTCCCTTTCGGGTCTCCTTCTATGATGCCCAGCCTTCTGAGCCGGTCATCACCCATCAGGAAGGAGATGCCACCCACGCCCAGCGAGGTGCCGACCGAAAGAATATCGCGGCCCCAGTCTTCCATTACATGGTAGTTGTCTTCCGTCACCCCGTCGGCATTAATGCCCACATTTTCCGGCGACATATAGCTCACTTTCTTCCCGAATACATCTTTGGAGTTCCGGCCGTCAAGGTAGTGCCGGAAGCCGACCTTATCGTTTTCCCAGCTCGGACCGTCGGTTTGGTACGGCTGATAACCGTTTACACCGGGCAGCTCATGTGGTAAAAACACATCGGTCAGTTTGGGCTTTACCACATCGTTCAGTGAATCTCTAACTCCGAACCGCACGCTGGTACGCTTTTCAAATGCGGGAAGCTCCTTTGCCCAGAACAGCGTCAGCTTTTTCTTCTCGCCGGGCTGAAAGTCGGCCAGGAAAAACACCTGGTCCCACCGCCCGTCACCGTCAGTATCATCCAGTTGAGCAGCCAGGGTATCTTTTCCGGCATCCGTTATCAAAGGCTGCAGGCCTTCCCGCCAGTATTTTCCTACCTGCTCCCGGTACAGCACTACCGGTTTCTCCTTCAGCACAAGATCACTCTCATTCTGAAGCTCCAGCGATATAAAGTCCTTATCACTGCAACTGCACAAGGCAGCCAGGATAAGCAGGTATCCTTTTCTCATCATGATAATTTTAAGGTATGTTTAAACGGGGTATATCCTGTCAGGTAAACGTGATGGCCGGGTGTGTTCAGGTTTCCGTTCAGCACGCTGTACTTCTCGCCTTCCAGGCCGCGGGTCCATTCGTGTTTCTTCACTCCGGGTCCGAAGGTGATCCGGTCTTTGCCTCTTTTGAATTCACCATAGCCTTCCGGCAGAAAATGTGCACCGCTTCCCCCTTCCTGTATGCCGTTAAGCTCGCCCTCCGCATCAAAACAAAGCTGTATAGTGACCGCTACCCCTTCTGCTCCCGTCACTTCAAAATCCAGGGTTACTTCACCATTATTTTCCGAAACCACCACCCTGCTTTCCAAAGTTTTAAAATCGGCCGGGCGCTTATCGAACGACATTTTGCTCCAGAAGCGGTCGTCCACGCTGGGCGTCAGCTCATAATCTCCGTCTTTTCTCCGGTCTCCGGGCGGGAGAGGCTGGTAATAAGGGGCCTGTAATTTATTATAAAGCACATATTTCCCGTTCTCCTGCGAGATTCCTTCACTTCTGAAATAGCCCATACTGAAAAACCGCGATGACATCCGCATATATTTCAGGGCTGCGGCGCCTTTCCGGTAACCGAAAAAGTTAGGGCTTACCGAACGGCCTGACGCAATGATCAGCGGAAGGTCATTGCCCCCGAACAGGGTCAGCGAGGTCTCTTCCCGGCGGATTCTCACCAGGCTGCTGGTTTTGAATAATTTTTCAAAATTTACCGGAAGTGCTCCGGGCCGGGGAAGCTCCCGGGCCAGCACGGAATCTGCCATAAAATTATACAGGCACTGATCTGTCACATTTTTTCCGAATTCAGGCAGGGTCTCTATAAATGAGGTGATGGCTGAAAACAGGGCGTTCTGCTTTTCAATGGCCAGGAAACGGTAATGCAGGTATTGCACCATGATCTCCCTGCTGGAATACTGATCCTGGCGCCGGGAGTCAAAAGTGATCAGCTCACCATTGGGCTCGGTATAATACCAGGCCATGGTAAGGCTTTTGGTCACCGGCTCATACAGGGCCGGGCGGTTCAGCAGATGACCGATGGTGATAAAGGCCCGGTTTTCCACGTCTGCATAGTTCATGCTCCTTTCCGGGTAATGGCCGTCTTCGTCTATATAAATGCCTTCCGACAGCCATTCATCAATCCGGTTGGTATATTTTTTATCCGGATACAGGCGGTTTATCCAGGCCAGGGCAGCACAAATCTCCCAGCGGTGGTTCGGCGTGTGGACCCCTCCCACGGCCAGTGCTCCGCCTACTTTCTCAATAGGAACCCTGATAGAGGCTTTTACCGCATCGAGCGATTTCTGCCGGCTCTGGTTAAGAATATGTACGCCGGAACACAAAGGCTCCATGACGAAGGCCGTATCCGGTGGTGATTCGATATTTCCGGCCGTCATGGTTCCGTCAGGTGTCAGTGCGTTCAAAAAATGAACGGAGATTTCTTTCATAGCGTTCACCAGGCGTTCGTTGTGATGGTACCGCGACTGCGGATGGCAATACCCTGCCGCAAGCTTGGCAAAATTGTAGCCGTAGTTTCTGCCGCCCTGCCGTGGCCCCTCTGCCCCTTTGGCAAGAAAATCTTCTATGAACCGGTCATTCCCTTCCACCAGCTTCTTCATCAGTTCCGTCACCGGCTCGTAGGCCCAGGCCTTGTTTCCCAGCATGGAAAACAGGAGTACGCCCGCCCCGGCCGATTGTCTTATAAATTCTTTTCTGTTCATGGTCAACCCCATTTTTAAATGTAAAGGATCAGGGCGATAGCCACCGCCCCGATACCCTTATTATTCAAACCAATCAATATCCTGTATTCTGATCCAGGGTGCCGCCCGATGCATCGATCTCGCTGTTCGGGATAGGCCGTAGCAGGTGAAACTCCTTCAAGGCCTTATTCAGCGCCACATGCGGGTTATGCGCCATGGCCCGCTCCATCAGCTTGCCCGTACGCTTGAGGTCCATCCAGCGGCTGACTTCCCCGGCCAGCTCCTTCGCCCCTTCATCCAGGATCACGTCCAGTGTCACCTCATCAGCGGTGTACATCTTCGACAGTCCTGCACGGGTTCTCAGCGCATTGATATGGGTAGCAGCTTTGGCCTTATCACCGGCGTTCAGATAAGCCTCGGCTGCAATCAGGCGGGCTTCTCCGCCCCGCATAATTACCGCGTCACGCTCCCCTTCCGGATTGATGCCGGGGTTAGTGTACGGTACTCCTGCATCGTCAAACTTCCGGAACATCGGATACTGGATCTGCGTGGTGCCGTTAGGCGTAAAATAGCTTCCCGGGTTCACCACCGTATATTTTTTGGAGGCGATCTCCTGGGCTGACCAGGCGGTTTTCGGGAAATGAATCACGGTATCGCCCACCTTCACTCCTCTTTCGGCATCGGCCAGCTCTGCCAGCAGCGTTCTGCGGATGGTAGCTGCCTCCCGCTTGTCGCCCTCCTCAAAAAGGGTATAGAAGAAAGGCGTAGGCGCGGGCCCGAGGCCTCTGTGATATAACGTGGAACGGGTCATTCCCGGATATACATCATACGAGAATTTAAACAAAAGGTGGCGGCTGTTACCCTCCCGGCGGGTAACCGGGTTAGAGCCGTAAAGAACGGAAAACACCACTTCGGGGTTTCTTTGTCCGGCTTTGGTAAAGAAGGCACCGAAGTCAGCCGCCAGCGGGTGCTTTGAAATCACGGCCTCGGCCAGCGCAGCTGCATCTGTAAAGTCAGACGCTCCTTTGAAGCTCTTATAACCCCTGGTAAGCAGCACTTTGGATTTCAGGTGCCGTACCGCATCTTTGGAAACTCTTCCGTACAGGGCCGGGCTTTCCTCCACTCCGGCGAGGGCGTCATCCAGGTCTTTCAGAATCTGGGTATACACCTGCCCCTCATCTGACCGGGTCAGGTCGGTCTGAGCCGTACGCACTTCATTGACAATCAGCGGAACTGCCCCGAACTGCTCTACCAGGTTAAAATACCCGTAGGCCCGGAAAAATTTAGCTTCGCCCAAGCCTCTGGCTTTGACTGCCTCTGTAAGGCCGGTGATTTCAGCCGACCGGTCAATGGCCGCATTGGCCGCTGCAATAAGCCCGTAATTATTGTTCCAGGAAGAGATAACCGAACCGTTAAACGGCCTCAGGTTCACATAGTCATTCAGCTCATCAATACCCGCTACGATACCGCCACGGGTGTAAATATCCGTTCCCAGCTGATCCACATCATAGGTGGAGGTGGCCCAGCGGGCACGGTAATAGGTTTCAGCGACGAGCTGGTCAAAAGAGGACGGGTCTTTGAAGATTTCATTCCCGGTCAGCGACTGCCTGTTTTCTTCCTCCAGGAAATCCTTGCAGGAGGTAAGGGCTAAGGCGGCAAAAAATATAGCTAAGAGATTCTTTTTCATTTCTTTTCAATTTTTAAAATTTAATGTTCACACCCCCCATCCACGTTCTTGTCATGTGCGCTGAGGCATACGAGTTTCTCACAGCGGTCTCCGGGTCAAACCCTACGTAATCCGTGAAGGTAAACGGATTCTGACCGGTCACATACAGCCTGGCGCTCTTTACCCTGATTTTATCCAGGAAGTTCTGGTTCAGACTGTATCCCAGGGTGATATAGCCTACTTTCACGTAAGATACATCCGGGTACTGCAGTGCGCCGGCATACGGGCCGTTATTGCTGGGCTGGTACCAGTCGTTAGACGGGTTGTCAGGTGTCCAGTAATTGGTCTTCAGGCTGTTAAACCTTCCCGGAGTGGCATCAAAACCTCCTGAATGCGAGATATGGAAGTAGCTGTTGCTCCTGGCTCCCTGCGAGGTGTACACAAAAAATGAAAAGTCGAAATTCTTATAATCCAGTGTATTGGTGATCCCGCCGGTCCATTTGGGCAGGGCACTGCCGATCACGGTACGGTCATCGGCGTTGATCACCCCGTTATTGTCAATGTCTTTCACTTTCACCTGACCCGGGAGCTGACCTACCTTTCTCGCTTCTTCCAGCTCATCCAGCTGCCATATGCCGTCAAACTCCCAGGTATAGATAGAGCCGATCGGATGTCCGACCCTGTGAATGTACGATCCGCCCTGTACTCCGAACAGGATCTCGTCTACCCCGCCGTAAAGCTGAGTGATCTTGTTCCGGTTGGCAGCAAAGTTCAGGGAGGTGGTCCACCGGAAGTCGCCGGTATTAATATTTTTAGACGTTACAGCAAACTCCACTCCTTTGTTAGTGGCCTCCCCTACGTTATCAAATACCCCGGAGTAGCCTGTGGCCGTAGGAACCGGCCGGAAAAAGATGATATCGGAGTTCAGACGGCTATAGATGTCCAGTGTACCGGTAATTCGGTTTTTAAGCAGGCCGAAATCCACTCCGAAGTTCCACTCCTTGGTTCTTTCCCAGGTAAGGTCCTGGTTAGCAAGGCCGCTGATGAAGGCCGTCTGGATCACCTGGTCGCCGATGTTGGTAAAGTTACTGCCGATCAGCGAGAGGGAAGCCAGCGGTGAAAGCCCGCCGCCGGTTCCGTTATTACCGGTTTGTCCGTAGCTTAACCGCACTTTTAAGTCACTGAATGCATTCTGGTCTTTCATAAAATCTTCTTCCACTATTCTCCAGGCAATGGCCGCCGAAGGGAAGAACGCCCATTTATTATTGGCTGCCAGGATAGAAGAGCCGTCGTACCGGCCGGTCAGGGTCAGCAGGTATTTCCCTTTGTGACTGTAATTCAGACGGCCTGTATATGACTCCAGTGTCTGCTTGGAAAATCCGCTGGTGGCTGACTGCAGCACAGACCCTGCCCCCAGGTTATAAAACAGGTACTGATCGGTAGAGAAATTTCTTCTCTCCATATTATAATTCTCATACCGGTCATAGAACTGCGAATAAACGAAGGTCGCATTCAGGTTATTCTCCGGGTTAATGGTCCAGTTATAATTGAGAATATTGTCCCAGGTATACGACATCCGGTTCCGGTTATTCACCACGGCCCGGGTATTCTGCTGGTTACCGCTGGTGGCCTTGCTGTAACGCCCCCTGTACTCTCCCAGGCGGGTAAATTCCACGTTCGGAGAGAAATTAGAAGTAAATTTCAGGTTAGACAGCGGTGTGATTTCCAATGAAATATTGCCCAGGTAATTCAGAACCCGCGTCTGGTTTACCCAGTTATCGGCTTCAAAAAGCGGGTTGGTAATGAAAGATTCCCCCTGGAGCGGAAAGAACTGGGGATTTCCGTTATCATCGTAAGGGCTGCCGGTGGGGCGCAGACGGTAAGCGCTTCTCAGGCCTTCTTTGCTTCCTTCATCGCGGGTAGAAAGGGCAATATAATTGGTATAACCTAGGGTCACATTCGGCAGGATGCGGCTGTTGACGTTAGCCCGCATGGTATACCGTTCAAAGGCTTCTCCTTCAAAAGTCCCTTCATCTTTGGTGTAAGCCATCCCCAGACCGAAAGTGGTATTTTCCGTTCCTCCGCTTAAGCCCACGGTGTGATTGGTCTGGAAGCCGGGCTGGTTCACCAGTTTGATCCAGTCGGTGTACTTATTGGCATTGATATTGGCCAGCTCATTCGGCCGCATGTACTTGCTCAGGTCCACGTCCTCACGACCGAAGTCCATATTTCCACCGGCCCATTGTAATCCTACCACAGCGTCTTTAAAGTATTCCACAAACTCGGCTCCCTGCAGCATATCGGGGAGATTATAGGCCTGTTTTGTACCAAAATAATTGTCATACGAAACCGAAAGCCGGCCCTTAGCGCCTCCTTTGGTTTTAATAATCACTACCCCGTTTGTACCTCTTGATCCGTAAATGGCTGTAGCGGATGCATCCTTGAGGATATCCATCTGGTCAATATCCGCCGGGTTCAGAAAAGAAATATCATTCACAAAAATCCCGTCTACAATGTACAGCGGGTTCTGACCGGCAGTGTAACCGGCGTTTTCAATTGACTCACCGGAGTTAATGGTGTTCGATCCCCGGATCCTGACGTTAAATGCTCCGCCGGGCTTGTTATCGGTCATCTGCAGGTTCACCCCCGCCACCTGGCCCTGCATGGCCTGAAAAGCGTTGGTTTTGTTGGCCCGCTGTATACTTTCCGCATTCATGCTGGAAACAGAACCGGTCAGGTCGCTTTTCTTTGCCTGGCCATAACCAATGATCACTACTTCATCCAGGCTGGTGGCAGATTCTGTGAGGGAAACATTAATTTCCGTTCTGTCGCCCGCCACTATTTCCTGTGTTTCAAAACCCACAAAAGTAAAAACCAGCGTGGGGCTAGTTCCCTGCACCCTGATCGTGTACCTGCCGTTAACATCCGAAAAAGTAGAATTGCCGGTACCCTTTTCATTAATGGTTACCCCCGCCAGCGTTTCGTTTCCTGAAGAAACTTTTCCGCTGATGGTTCTCTGTCCGAAAGAATGAATGGAGATGGTCAGAAATGTGACCAAAAGTACTGCAATCCTTACTTCTGCCCTAAGATACGGAAGCGTCTTCCCGATATGGAAAAGCCCCTCTGTCGAATTTTTTCTCATACATTTTTTTACTTTTAGGTTGTTTTTATTTTTTCAAGGTGCGTATCTCTTTAAAATGGCCGGGTTTTGGTATTTTATTTTGTCACCATGACACAATTCACGATAAAATACCGTATATTTAAAGAGAGATCCGCGTTCTCTTTTGTGAAAGCAAAGCAATCGGAAATAATTTTAGGAAACGAGAAATTGGATTTTTAATTCTATGCAAAGGTTTGCGCTGGCGGCAGGATTTGGATTTTACAAATTTTTGTTTTAATAATGCAATTTTTTACATTTTCAACGGTTTTTGAAACATAAATCCGTTTTGGTTTAGATGGACAAACCCGCCACCATAATTGATATAGCAAAGGCCCTGAACATTTCGCCTTCTACCGTATCAAGAGCCCTTAATGATCACCCTTCTATCAGTGCACAGACCAAGAAGGATGTTCATGAGCTTGCGGAGAAGCTGAACTATCAGCCCAATCTTACTGCCCGCAATCTTCTGAAGAAGCGGTCGGGGGTAATTGGAGTGATCATTCCTGAGATTACCAGCTATTTCTTTTCCATGGTGATCACCGGCATCCAGGATATCGTTTCTTCTGTGGGCTATAAGCTGATCATATCCCAGACCAATGAATCATTTGAGGAAGAGAAGAAACTGGCACATGAAATGGCCCTCATGCGGGTGGAAGGCCTGCTGGTTTCGCCCAGCTTTAATACCACCGGTTATGAGCACCTGGAAGAGGTGCGCAAATCAGGCATCCCTGTAGTGATCTTTGACCGGGATTGCCCCGGTTTTGAGTCCAGCAAAGTGTTTGTAGATGTGTATGACGGGGCTTACCAGGCGGTGAAATACCTGATCGACTCCGGCTGTCAGAAAATTGCCCATATAGCCGGGCCCGTAAGCATTCCTACCTTCCAGGAGCGGTTTAATGCCTACTGCAATGCCCTCACCGACCAGGGCAGGGTGGCAGACCCCTCCCTGATTGTCTACAGTCCGGGCTTTTCAGCGGAAGACGGAGTGAGTGCCGTAGACAGGCTGCTGGAACAGGCCTCAGAAATCGATGCCATCTTCTGTGTAAACGATGCCGTGGCCATCGGCGCCATGCACCTGCTACGTGAAAAAGGATACCGCATTCCGCAGGATATCTCCATTATCGGCTACGATGACGAACCTTACTCCTGCTATTTCAGTCCGGCCCTGACCACCATCTGGCAGCCGGTATACGATATGGGCCTGCTTTCTTCCAGGCTCCTCCTTGACTCGATCAATAAAAAAGTACCGTTCAGGCACGAAGTACTTAAACCGGAGCTGGTGATCCGTGAATCATCCAAAGAAAAACCTTCCTTTTCACTATGAGATATTTTCTGTTCCCTCTTATTTTTTCCTGTTTCACCGGCTTTTCCCAGCAAAGCACTCCTTTAAAACTATGGTATGACCGGCCGGCCGAACATTTCGAAGAAGCGCTGGTTTTAGGAAACGGAAGAGCGGGCGCCACCGTCTTCGGCGGAACCGATTCTGACAAAATCCTCCTGAACGACATCACCCTGTGGTCAGGAGAACCGGTGAATCCCGACATGAACCCTCATGCCCATACTTTTATCCCACTGGTCAGGGAAGCGCTGAAAAGAGAAGATTACAAAGCGGCCGACTCCCTGATCAAAAATATACAGGGGAAGTTTTCCGAATCTTTTTCTCCGCTGGGAACGCTCTTTATTGATTTTCCGGAAAATCAGGACACCCGGAAATATTACCGCGAGCTCAGCCTGGACCATGCCGTCACTACCATTACGCATCAGACCGGTAATAATACCATCACCCGTGAGTATTTCATGTCGCACCCCGACCGGATCCTGGTGATCCGGGTTCGGGCAGAAAAGCCCGTCAGCTTCTCCGTACGCCAGAACAGCCTTCTCCGGCATAAAGTAAAAACAGAAAACGGGGTGTTAAACCTCTCCGGCCGGGCTCCCTTCCGGGCGTTTCCCAATTATTATAACCGGCACGATGTCAATGCTGTGGAGTACGACGATCACCGCGGCACCGCCTTTACCAGCCAGGTGAAAATTATACCTCAAAACGGCAAAACCGTCTATACAGATTCCACTGCCGGCGTAACACAAACCACCGAGGCCCTCATCCTGGTCTCCATAGCCACCAGCTTCAACGGCTTTGATAAAGATCCGGCCCGAAACGGGCTCGACGAGCAGGCCCTGGCTGCAAAATACCTGGAGGATGCCTCCCGTAAGACCTTTGCTGCACTTAAAGCCGCTCATCTGAAAGACTATCAAACCTATTTCAGCCGGGTGAAGCTGGATCTGCGCCCTGACAATACCCCGGATATTCCCACCGATGAACGCCTGAAAAGATATGTGACCGGTACAGCTGACCGTTACCTGGAAACCCTGTATTTCCAGTTCGGCCGCTACCTCCTGATCTCTTCTTCCCGCACGCCCGGCGTACCGGCTAACCTGCAGGGGCTGTGGAATCCGCATATACGCCCCCCCTGGAGCAGCAACTACACCACCAATATTAACCTCGAAGAGAACTATTGGCTGGCAGAAAATACCAACCTCGCAGAAATGCACCGGTCGCTGCTCAGCTTCACGGCCAATATTGCACGCACCGGTACCTCTACAGCCCGGAATTTCTATGGGGCCCGGGGCTGGACCATGGGTCATAATTCCGATATCTGGGCCATGACCAACCCCGTAGGGGATTTCGGGCATGGTGAGCCGGTATGGGCCAACTGGGCTATGGGCGGCACCTGGGTAGCCACTCATCTTTGGGAACATTACCTTTATCATAAAGATACCGCCTGGCTGAAGAACTATGCCTATCCTCTCATGAAAGGAGCCGCCGAATTCTGCCTGGATATGCTGGTGGAAGGTCCTGACGGCCATCTGGTTACCTCTCCTTCCACCTCACCTGAAAATAAATACGTTACACCGCAGGGATACCAGGGAGCCACCCTGTACGGAGCAGCGGCCGATATCGGCATGATCAAAGAGCTGTTTTCACAGGTGATTACCGCCGGAGAAATCCTAAAAACCGACACGCCCTTCACCGGCGAGCTGAAAACCACGCTGGCCCGGCTCCGTCCCTACCAGGTCGGGCAAAAAGGGAACCTGCAGGAATGGTATCACGACTGGGAAGATCAGGATCCCCGGCACCGTCACCAGACCCACCTCTTCGGCTTATATCCCGGGCACCACATTACGGTAAAAGGCACCCCGGAGCTGGCACAGGCGGCCCGTACCACACTGGAAATCAAAGGCGATGAAACCACCGGCTGGTCAAAAGGCTGGCGAATCAACCTCTGGGCCCGGCTGCTGGATGGCAACCGCGCGTACAAGATGTACCGTGAGCTGCTGAAATACGTGGAACCGGACGCGATCCGCCCAAAAAACCGGAACCACGGCGGCACTTACCCGAACCTGATGGATGCGCACCCGCCTTTCCAGATCGACGGCAACTTTGGGGGTGCGGCGGCCGTAGCGGAAATGCTGGTGCAATCTGCCGCAGAAGAGATCCACCTGCTACCGGCCTTACCCGATGCCTGGCCGGCCGGTTCAGTCAGCGGACTGAGAGCCAGAGGGGGTTTTGAACTGGACCTGGAGTGGAAAAACGGGAAATTGGAAAAGGTGGCCGTTTACGGCAAGCCCGGTGGCAGTACGCGCCTGGTGTACAAAGATCAGATCCGGGAGGTTAATGTAAAAACGGGTGAAAAACAGGTGATTTCATTTTAGAAAATAAGGTTCCCGACTACGCTCGAACTGACAGGTAGCACCTATAAATGGTGGAGAAACGTTTGGGCCAAATGTTATTAAAAAAACGATGCCACCTGTCAGTTCGAGCGTAGTCGAGAACCTTATTTCTTCAATTTCTCCTTAATATCCTTAATGTGCAGCAGCAGCTCCCTGTCCTGGTTCTGCAGGTCATTGATGGTCTGGATAGCATGAATCACCGTGCTGTGATCCCGGCCACCAAAATGATAGCCTATAGTCTTTAGAGAAAGCTCGGTAAACTCTTTGGTCAGGTACATGGCAATCTGCCGCGGCAGCACCACTTCGCGAAGGCGGGTTTTCCCTTTGATATCTGAAACCTTGATATTAAAATGAGCGGTTACCACATCAATGATCTTATCAATGGAAATGGCTTTCTGGCTTTCTTCCACCAGGCTCTTAATCCGGTATTTGGCCAGCTCAATGTCAATTTTGCGCTGAAGTAAAGCAGAATCCACAATCAGGGAGTTCACCACCCCTTCCAGCTCACGCACATTGGAATCCACGCAGTTGGCCAGGTATTCTACCACTTCCATGTCCATTTCCGCCTTTTCCGTGGCCAGCTTATTCTGGATAATGGCCATACGGGTTTCCAGGTCGGGGGTCTGTATGTCGGTAGTCAGCCCCCACTTGAAGCGCGACAGCAGCCGGTCTTCCATTCCCGACAGCTCACGCGGCGGCCGGTCAGAGGTCATCACAATCTGCTTCCCCGACTGATGAAGGTGATTAAATATATGGAAAAAAGTTTCCTGTGTCTTTTCTTTCCCAGCCAGAAACTGGATGTCATCTATAATCAGCACATCTACCATCATATAGAAATTCATGAAGTCCTGGAGGCTGTTCTCGCGGATGGCATTGATAAACTGGCTGGTAAACTTTTCAGACGAGACATACAGCACCAGCTTGTTATTCCCCGCCTGTCCTTCTATATAATTCCCGATAGCCTGTACGAGGTGGGTTTTCCCCAGGCCTACCTCTCCGTAAATCATCAGGGGGTTAAATGCGGTAACACTGGGTTTCTGGGCTACGGCTACACTGGCTGCCCTGGCCAGGCGGTTGCAGGAACCTTCCACGTAATTCTCAAACCGGTAGTTCTTATTCAGCTGGGAGTCAAACGCCACTTCCCGGGATACCTTTATTTCAAACGGGTTCCGGGGAAATTTGCGGGCCTCTTCCTGAACCGTTTCCGGTTTCCGCTGGGTCTGCTGGGCTTTTTGCCCGCCGCTGTCAATGATAATGGTATACTCCAGCTGTCCGTCTTTTCCAATAGCATAATCCAGGGCTTTTCTCAGGATTTTTACATAATTATTTTCCAGCCATTCATAAAAAAACTGGCTTGGAACCTGGATAATCAGCCGCTTATTAATGAGTTTATAGGGGATAATTGGTTCAAACCACGTTTTAAAACTTTGCTCGGTCACGTTCTCACGGATTACCATGAGACAGTCGTTCCATACCTGAGCTACGTCATTTTTAACTGCAGTTTCCAATACTCTAAAGAATTATGAGGTTGTATAAAATCCATTTTGGGGTTACAAATCTAATTAAAGAAATGAAACCGGGCGTGATAAATGCCAAAAAGAAATTTGAGAAGTCAATTTAGAAAAAAAACCTGATCATACAAATTAAAATTATCCCGGGGCGGTTTTATCTTTACAACGTATTCACCAAGTCAAAATCATCTGAGTGAGATCATTTACCCGCTTTATTCCGGCCCTTGTTCTGTTTGTTGTACTTTTTTTAGTTAAGCAATCTTCCTGCCATCACCTGCTTCATCCACAGATCTGGTATATATTTCTTTTTTTTACCTTCATTCATCTTTTAGTGATAAGAATCGCTGACATGGGTTTTGAGCGGGATAATTTTATTAATTTCTACCTTGCATCCACGGTTATCCGAATGGTAATGATCCTTGTTTTTGTTGGAATTTTCCTTTGGTTATTCCCTGAAAACCGCAAGCTTTTCCTTTTAACCTCGGTTGTATTTTATTTATTTTTTACAATTTTTGAAATTTCAATTTTGCTTCGTAAATTGCGGCGTTTTTAAGAGAGCCCACTGGCAAAACTTTGATTATTAAACACTTCAATATGTTTAGGCACTTTTCCTGTTTGTTATTTTCGGTACTGTTTTTAGTTAGCTCTGTTTCCTTCGCATCTGATCATGAGACAGAAGAAGACTTTGATATTGCCGGAATGATCATGCACCACATCGGCGATGAGCACGGTTATGAAATCACTCATGGCTTAAAAATTCCGCTTCCCGTTATTCTTTATTCCAAAGAAGACGGTCTGCAGGTATTTTCATCCAGCCGGCTGGACAACGGGAAAGTGTATAACGGCTACAAAAATGATCACGGCCATATTGTAAAATTAAATGAAGACGGCACGGTAAATGAGGCTGTTCATCCGTTTGATTTCTCGATTACCAAGAACGTGGCGACGATGATCCTGAGCTCCGCAATCCTGCTCCTGATCTTTTCGGCAGTGGCTAAAGGATACCGAACTAACAAAGGCCGGGCTCCCAAAGGGATACAGTCGCTGTTAGAACCGGTCATTCTTTTCCTGAGAGATGATGTGGTGAAGCCGGCTATCGGCCCCCGTTACGAAAAGTATTTCCCCTATATCCTGACCCTGTTTTTCTTCATCCTGATCAATAACATCCTGGGTCTGTTCCCTGCGGGACCCAACCTCAGCGGTAACATTGCCTTTACCATGGTACTGGCGGTGATCACCTTCCTGATTGTCAATATTTCAGCGAATAAATATTACTGGAAGCACGTATTTATGCCTGACACTCCCGGATGGATGTACATCATCATGATCCCGGTGGAACTGGTAGGGGTTTTAATGAAGCCTATGTCACTGATGATTCGTCTTTTTGCCAACATCACGGCGGGTCACATTATTATGCTGAGCTTATACGGTCTGATTTTTATATTTAAAAGTTACCTGATTGGTGGAGCCGTAGGCGGTTTTGCCCTGTTCATGAGCTTAATTGAGCTGCTGGTAGCTTTTGTTCAGGCGCTGATTTTTGCCCTGCTGACTTCCATGTATATCGGGTCAGCGGTAGAAGAACATCACTAAGATATTCCTCTTTAAACCCTATAAAGAGGTCATTTAAGAACAATTCTTTCGAAGGGGGGAAGAAAAAACAAATAAAATTATGTCTTTATTAAGCATTATTTTACAAGCAGTAGCTGAGTCTGGTTCAGGACTTATCGCTTTAGGTGCCGGTTTAGGTGCCGGTCTGGCCGCTATCGGTGCTGGTCTGGGTATCGGTAAAATCGGTGGAAGTGCCATGGAAGGTGTGGCCCGTCAGCCTGAGGCATCCGGAAAGATCCAAACCATGATGATCATCATCGCTGCCCTTATTGAGGCCGTGGCTCTTTTTGCTGCCGTAATCTGTCTTTTGATTTCTTTCAACATCTAAGAAATCAGCAAGGCTTTTCCCAACATTATTCGCATTAGGCGTTAATGTTGGGAATTCTTTAAGAATCTGAAAAAAAATAAAACATAAACCTAAAGATGGTATTTTTAAACAGTGCATTATTGTCACCCAATCCGGGTCTGGTACTCTGGATGATCATCGTTTTCAGCGCTCTGGTATTTTTACTCCGGAAATTTGCCTGGAAACCCATCATTGACGGCCTCAAAGAAAGAGAAGGAGAAATAGAAGGGGCTTTGAGAATGGCCGAAGAAACCCGGGCCGAAATGGCTAAGTTAAAGTCTGACAATGACCGCCTGGTTGCAGAGGCCAGAAGAGAAAGAGACGAAATCATCAAGGAAGCCAAAGATGCCTCTAACCGCCTGATTGCCGAAGCCAAAGAAGACGCTCAGACTCAAAGCGCCAAAATCCTGGACGATGCCCGGGCTTCTATCGCTCATGAGAGAGACGTGATGCTGGCGCAGGTGAAAAAAGATGTAGCCGGCCTTTCACTGGAGATCGCCGAAAAAGTACTTCGCAAAGAATTGTCAGATAAGGCTGCTCAGCAATCTTATGTAGATACATTGGTAGCTGACGCAAAACTTAATTAATACGTTATGAATCTTTCGCTTATAGGAAACCGGTATGCCAAAGCCCTGATTGCCCTTGCCAACGAGCAGGGTAAGCTGGAAGAGGTATACCAGGATATGAAATTCTTTGAAACCGTATGTTCGGAAAATGATGAATTCCGTAAAATTATGGCTAACCCCATAGTGAGACATGAAAAAAAATTCGGAATTCTGAAAAAAATTTTCGAAAATCGTGTGACGAACGTGACTTTCTCAATTTTTAACGTCTTAACAAGAAAGAATCGCGAACAACTGCTTTACCCGATTGCTCAGGAGTTCCATAAATTATACGATGAGCAGAAAGGAATTCAGAAAGTTCAGATTTCAACACCGGTAGCTTTAACCGATGCCCAGAAAGCTGAATTCAGCAAAGTGGTATCAGAGTCAACGAAAAAAACCGTGGAGCTCACGGAAAAGATTGACGAAAGCCTGATCGGAGGTTATGTTTTGAAGATTGGCGACACACAGATCGACACTTCCGTAAAACATAAGCTGAATGAGTTGAAAGCGGCGATGGCTTAAAGTTGTATTAGTTTTCATGGCTATAAAGTTGAGAAAGGCCTTCGACATTTTCGAAGGTTTTTTCTTTTTTACAGGGGTTGGAATTGAGAAGATAATACCTGAGCGCCCTTCACAGGCCGGGTCGCTTAGAGTGAATAGCAAGGAGTGGGTATGATTTATTTCACGTGCCCTTCGACAGGCCAGGTTGTTTAGGGTGAATAGTAAGTAGATGGGGTATAATTTATTTCACGTGCCCTTCGACAAGCTCAGGGTGACAGTGGTAATGCTTATGCTGATAGTAACCTATTTGCGATAAGGCCTCCCACTGTCACCCTGAGCTTGTCGAAGGGCACACGAAATAAATGAAATACAATATTCTACTTTACACCTCGCTTACTCCACACCCCTATTCCAGCTGCCCCTGCACCTCCTTAAGCCGCTCAATAATCGCATTCAGCTTTTCCTTCTCTTTCCGTACCTGCCGGGGCCGTATGACCCACCAGTTCAGGCCAATCCACAGAAAAGTAACCCCATAAACCACCATACCCCACTTCAGCTCCATCCGGGCTGCATATTCATACATGTAAAGGGCTATTCCCGCGGAGAGAAGAAGAAAATAAAGGTTCATCATCCGCTGTTGCAAAAAGGCTTCTCTCTTTTTAACCGCCAGGAGATTATCCATAAACCGCCGGCTGTCGGAATAGTCATCCAGCGACCGGTACAGCGGAATCATCCGGTTATAAACCACCAGGAACACTGCCATCGCCAGGATAGCCAGTAGTATCCCCGCCCAGGTAGTGAAACGTTCCGGTTTCACCCAGAAACCGATAGACGCAATAAAAACTGATGTCAGCACCAGGCAAACATTGGTAAAAATCAGTCTTTGTAATCTTTTGGCTTTATAGTTTTTTATTTTGGCATACAAGGCCTGCAGGTCGGGTCCGGGCACGGCCTGGCTCTTCCATATATTATTGAAATCCATTTTCTTTAAATTTTTGAGTTAAACGTTCTTTAATCCGGTGAATCCGTACCCGTACATTTCCTTCCGAAAGTCCCAGAATCTGTGCAATTTCAGCCTGTTTTACTTCCTCCAGTTCCAGGGAGATAATGATCCTGTCTGTTTCCGGCAGCTCCGCAATGAAGCGATACAGCATCTCTACCTCTGCTGTCCGGTCCGGGATAACCTCCTCCGGAAGCTGTAACGGCAGGATTGTTCTCTGTCTTTTTTTGTCCTTTTCCAGCTGCCGCAGGCAGTGGTTAGAGGCTATCCTGAAAATCCAGGTGCCCACATTTGCTTCCTCCCTGAACCCCGGCAGGTTTTCCCAGGCCAGGATAAAGGTTTCCTGGGCCAGGTCTCCGGCCAGCGCATCGTCATTCACATACCCCATGCAAAGGCGATAGACCTTCTCCCAGTAAGCCGAATACAGCTGCTCAAAATCTTTTACTTCAGCCATGAAACCAGTGCATTGATAAATTCTTCCTGCTGATCCATATACACCCCGTGAGAACAGTTATCCAGGTACAGGAAATGCGAAGGCTCGCCTGTAAGATTCCGGATCAAAGCAATCTGCTCTTCGTCAAAAAGGCCGTCTTCCTTCCCGTATATTCCGTAAAGCTGCGGCCCACGGAGATTTTTCAACTCATTTACCACGTTGATCGTCGTGTATCTTTCTTTGTTTACAAAACCCATGGTAGGCGTATACATATTCTTATAATTGGTTCTGGCTATGTTCTCCATATAGGCCTTTGCCGCCGGATGCTGCATAAACTCCTCCATACGCTGCCTGGCTTCCGGTCCGGCGTGTTCCGCGGTATAAATTCCGTTTTGCATGGCCAGCATAAATGAACCTGAACTATAATAGACAGAGGAAGTGTCCTGTTTTTTCACAAAGTCGATCTGCTTTAAAGTAGCGGAATCGCCTTTCGCCTCTGCTTTTTTCTGTACGGTTCTTAATATGGTTTTAAAGCTCTGCTGCAATGAAACCGGTGCTCCGGCCAGTACCAGGCAGGAAACTTTCTCCGGGTGCTTCGCCGCAAACCGTGCGCCCACTACTCCGCCAAAACTATGCCCAAGTAAGGTAGCCGATTCAAGACCATACGCCTTGTAAATCTCCAGGAGATCATTAAAAGTCTGTTCAAAAGTAAACTCCGCTTTGTCGTCATCCGACCGCCCCTCCCCGCGGCGATCATATATTATCACAAAGAATCCTCTGGCAGCCAGTTTTTCTGCCGTGGTCAGTTCAAAATCAATGGCGCTTCCGCCCGGACCCCCATGCAGGAATATCAACGGGCTATCGCCCGCTTTACCAAATGTTTTCCGGTAGATCTCCTGTGCCTGGCTTATGCCTGCACAACACACAAATGTAATAAGGAATAACAGCTTTCTCATTTTTGTAATTTTTCTCTTTGGAGACGGGAAAAACAGGAATGTTACACGGGCGACAAAAATTATTTCTCCGGTAAGCAGGAATTCAGAAAAATAATTTTAATCAAATGATTAAAACATTTGGATAAGTCAAATTTTAATTTCTACATTTGCCCTGAAAAGAATTTAAGATGCCCAAAAATATAGACACTTCCACCGAAGAAAAAATAAAGGAGGCGGCGCGCGAAGTCTTCCATAAAAAAGGCTATGCCGCTACCCGTACACGGGATATTGCTGAAACAGCCGGCATTAACCTGGCTCTCCTTAACTATTATTTCCGCAGCAAAGCAAAACTGTTTGATATTATTATACGGGAAACGCTGATAGGGTTTGTTCAGAATATGGCGGTGGTACTGAATGATCAAACCACTTCACTGGAAAAGAAAGTAGAGTTGATTGCGTCTAACTATATTGATTTCATTACCAATGAACCGGAGGCTCCGGTTTTCATTATCAGTGAGATCCGGAATAACCCGGGCGGTTTACTGGAAAAACTACCGGTTAGAGAACTGGTGCAGAATTCTGTATTTGTGAGGCAACACCGGGAAGCGGTAGAAAACGGAGAGGTTACAGAACCCAATCCCTTACAGTTCCTGATGAATTTAATCAGCCTGATCGTCTTTCCCTTCGTGGCCAAACCTTTGCTGCAAGCCGTTGGGGACGTGGACGACAGCCGGTTTAATGAGGTCATGCAGGAACGGAAACGACTTATCCCCGTCTGGATGAAAGCCATGATGATGAAAGCCGGCTAATTTTTTTACCCTGAAACTAATCAAATGATTAAATCAGTATTTCAAAATAGAATGAACAGATATCTCTTTACATTTGCCCTGCTGTGGGGTATAACCGGCACAGCGAGCGCACAGTTAACGCTGGAAGAGTGCTACCAGCTGGCAAGGGCCAATTATCCGGCCATTAAAAAGATGGATTTAATTGCCCAAACCAGTGATTATGACCTGCAGAATGCCGGTAAAAGGTTCCTGCCCCAGATCAACTTTTCGGGACAGGCTACCTACCAGTCCCAAACCGTGAGCTTTTCGGATGCCCTGGGGTCATTGCCTGCCGGAATAGCGCTTCCCTCCATCAGCAAAGATCAGTATAAAATACAAGGTGAAATCAACCAGCTCCTGTACGATGGCGGAAGTACACGGAATCAGAAAGAGCTGATCCACGCCCACAAAGAGTTACAGGAACAAAACCTGGAAACCAGCCTGTATACCATCAACAACCGGGTCAACCACATCTTCTTTTCTGTGTTGCTCATGGATGCCCGCTTAAAGCAAAATGAGCTGAACAGGGCCAACCTGCAGACCCAGGTACAGAAAACCGAAGCTGCCCTGGAAAACGGAGTGGCGTTCCGCAGTAACCTGGACGAGCTGAAAGCCGAAATCGTAAATATAGATATGGCGGGAACGGAATACAGCGCCAACCGCCTGGCTTATTTAAAAATGCTTTCGCTTTTTATCGGCAAAGAATTACCCGGTAACACCACCCTCTCTGTTCCGGTAGCTGAAGCTTCACCGTCTATCATCAACAGGCCGGAATTAAAAGCGTTTGATCTGCAAAAATCGGTTTACGATGTACAGAGAAAAGATCTGAAATCCAATTACCTCCCGCAGGTAAGCGCATTTTTCCAGGGAGCCTACGGCCGGCCTACACTGAATATTATTGAGAATGCATTTGGTCCCTGGTTTATAACCGGGATACGCCTCAACTGGTCATTGGGCAGCCTCTATACCCTTTCCAACCGGAAAAATACCCTGCTGCTCCAGCAAAAATCCATAGAAGCCGACAGGGAAACCTTTTTGTTCAATACACAGCTGGATGTACTTCAGGAGGACGAAAACATAAAAAAATACAGGGCATTAATCCTCCGCGACGAGGAGATGATCTCCCTGCGTTCATCCGTCACAAAATCGGCAGAAGCCCAGCTGAATAACGGCATCATCACCACCGATGAGTATATCCGGAAAGTAAATGCCGAACACCTGGCCCGGCAAAACAAAATACTTCACGAAATCCAGCTTTTACAAGCCCTATACAATAGAAAATTCTTATTGAATTAAATGAACAGAATCATGAAAAAATGGATAGTATTTATTCCCGGCATATGGTTTCTCAATGCCTGCACCCCGAAAACGGACTACGATGCTTCGGGAAACTTTGAAGCCGATGAGGTGATTGTATCCGCACAGCAAAACGGCGTGTTACTTTCTTACCGGGTGAAAGAAGGCAGTCAGCTGACGGAGGGCGAGCAGGTGGGACAGATTGATGTACGGGTGATAGAGCTTCAGAAGCAGCAGACAGAAGCCAGCATGGCCGCATTACATGAAAAAACCGTTGCCCCGAACGACCAGGCGGAACTTGTTCGCCGTCAGCTGGAAGTGCAGAAATCACAATTGGAACAGCAATTACGGGAAAAGACCCGTACGGAAAACCTGGTAAAAGCCGATGCGGCCACCCGTAAGCAATTAGACGATATCAATGCCTCGATTGACCAGCTGCAAAAGCAAATTGCGGTTACCGAACAGCAGTTAAAGCTGAATACCTATAATACCCGTACCCAGAACCGCAGCATATTAAGCGAGAGAGCCCCTATGGAAAAGGCAGCAGCCCAGCTCCAGGAGCAAATCAATAAAGGACAGATCATTAACCCCGTCAGCGGAACGGTGCTGACCAATTATGCTTTACAGGGCGAGATGCAGGTAATAGGGAAACCGCTGTACAAAATTGCGAATACGGACACCCTTGACCTGCGGGCTTATATCACCGGTGTGCAGTTACCGCAGATCAAATCAGGACAACAGGTCACCGTAAGAATAGATGACGGAAAAAAGGGCTACAAAGAATATCCCGGAACGATAACATGGATTTCAGCCAAATCGGAATTCTCCCCCAAAACTATTCAGACCAAAGACGAACGCGTCAACCTGGTCTATGCCATTAAGGTACGGGTAAAAAATGACGGTTATCTGAAGATAGGAATGTACGGGGAAGTAATTTTTTAATGGACAATTGACAGTTGACAATGGACAACTACAGTCGTTGTCCATTGTCAATTGTCCATTGTCAACTGTCAATTAATTATGAGTTCAGTAAGCGTAAAAAACCTGGTCAAAACCTACGGCGATGTAAAGGCTGTAAACGATATCTCTTTTGAAGTACAAAAGGGCGAGCTGTTTGGCCTGATAGGTCCTGACGGTGCCGGCAAAACCTCTGTATTCCGTATTCTGACCACGCTTCTGCTGGCCGACAGCGGAACGGCCACGGTAGAAGGCCTGGATGTGGTAAACGATTACAGGGAAATCCGCAATATCGTAGGTTATATGCCGGGCCGCTTTTCATTGTACCAGGATTTAACCGTAGAAGAAAACCTGCGCTTTTTTGCCACCGTATTCGGTACTGCTATTGAGGAAAATTACGAGCTCATCCGTGATATTTATGAGCAGATAAAACCTTTCAGTAAGCGCAGGGCGGGTAAACTTTCGGGCGGCATGAAACAGAAGCTGGCTTTGTGCTGTGCCCTGATTCATAAGCCGGTGGTATTGTTCCTGGATGAACCTACCACAGGAGTAGACGTGGTCTCCAGGAAAGAATTCTGGGAAATGCTGGGTAAGCTCAAAAAACAAGGCATTACCATTGTAGTCTCTACCCCTTATATGGATGAAGCCACCCTTTGCGACCGCATAGCACTGATTCAGAACGGGCGCATTATGTCTATTGATACCCCTGATCATATTGTGCAGAGCTTTCCCAAGCCCCTGTTTGCGGCCAAAGCAGATAATATTTATTCGCTTTTACAGGATTTACGTTCGGATACCGGAGTGGAAAGCTGCTATCCCTTTGGAGAGTACCTGCACCTGACACTGAAAGAAGACGATGCGGATGCCCTGAGCGTGATGCGCATAGCCGGCAGGAACCACCCCGAAGGGCTCGAAGTAAAAATAGTGCCTCCCACTATTGAGGATTGTTTTATTCAACTCATGGAAAAAGCATGAACACATCCATCGAAAATAGAAAATTGTCTATCGTTTGTAAAAACCTGACCAAGCAATTCGGTGATTTCAGGGCCGTTGACGGAATCTCCTTTGAAGTGGAAGAAGGTGAAATATTCGGTTTCCTCGGGGCTAACGGAGCAGGTAAAACCACGGCGATGCGCATTCTTTGCGGCCTCTCCTATCCCACCTCCGGTGAAGCTACCGTGGCCGGTTTTGATGTATACCGGCAGCAGGAAAAAATCAAAAGGAATATCGGTTACATGAGCCAGAAATTTTCGCTGTATGATAACCTGACCATTCTTGAAAACATTGAGTTTTATGGCGGCGTGTATGGGGTTTCAAGACCGGAAATCCGGTCGCGCAGTAACGAGCTGATCACTACCTTAGGCCTGGAAAAAGAAGCAAAAAAACTGGTGGGGGAACTGCCCCTGGGCTGGAAACAGAAACTGGCGTTTTCCGTGGCCATTTTCCACCGTCCGAAAATCGTATTTTTAGATGAGCCCACCGGAGGCGTAGACCCCGTTACCCGGCGGCAGTTCTGGGATATGATCTACGAAGCCTCGGCCAACGGAATCACCGTATTTGTGACCACCCATTATATGGACGAAGCCGAATATTGTAACCGCATCAGCGTAATGGTAGACGGACGCGTGGAAGCGCTGGATACTCCCGCCCGCCTGAAACAACGCTTTCATACCGATACCATGGACGAGGTCTTCTACCAACTGGCAAGAGGAGCAAAAAGACAATCAGATTAAAATGAAACAGCTGCTGGCATTTATACGCAAAGAATTTTATCATGTATTCCGGGACAGGCGTACCCTGCTCATTCTCTTTGGGATGCCCATTGTCCAGATCATACTTTTCGGATTTGCCCTGAGCAGTGAAGTAAAGAATATAGGAATCACCTTTCTGGACAATGCCCGTGACGTGCATTCCGAACAGATCATTTCCAGGATACAGTCGGGTTCTTATTTCCGGATCACGCCACCGGTACTGAATTACGGGGAAATCGAAGAGCGTTTCCGGAAAGGAGAAATCAAATGTGCACTTGTCTTTCCCGCTCATTTCGGATCAGACCTTTACAAAACAGAGGGTGCGCAGATACAGCTTATCGCCGACGCCTCCGATCCCAATACGGCCACCACCTTGACCCACTACCTGAATACCATCATTCAGAGCTATCAGCAGGAGCTGAACCCTGAGGCCCGGCCGGCTTACCGGAGGCCGGCTTACCGGATTATACCGGAAATGAGGCAGCTTTATAACGAGGAACAAAACGGCTCCCTCAATTTTATTCCCGGGGTGATTGCGTTGATATTCATGATTGTGAGCACAGCCCTTACCTCCGTAGCTGTAGTGCGTGAAAAAGAGCTGGGCACCATGGAAATATTGCTGGTATCTCCCTTTAAACCCATCATGGTGCTGATTGCCAAGGCCGTTCCTTACCTGGTGCTCTCCCTGATTGATTTTATCATTATCCTGGTGCTTGCGGTATTTCTCCTGAACGTGGAAATTAAAGGCAGCCTGGTCCTCATTTTTGCGGAAAGTGTTTTGTTTATTATTACCTGCCTTTCCCTGGGTTTGCTTATTTCCAATGTGACGGCTTCGCAGCAAACCGCTATGCTCGTTTCCATGATGGGCATGATGCTGCCCACTATCTTATTTACCGGCTTTATGTTTCCACTGGAAAATATGCCTAAAATATTTCAATGGTTTTCTCATATCGTACCCTCCCGGTATTATTATGCCATCATCAAAGGAGTGATGCTCAAAGGACTGGGCTTCAGCTATGTATGGAAAGAGACCCTCATTCTGGCAGGAATGGCCACCGGGCTGCTGGCTCTCTCATTAAAAAACTTTAAAATCCGGCTGTCGTGAAAATACTACGCTTTATATTACAGAAAGAGTTTCGTCAGATTTTAAGAGACCGCACCATCCTGGCCATGATGCTGGTGGCGCCCACCATGCAGCTGATCATTTTACCCATGGCGGCTAATTTCGAAGTGAAGAACGTGAATGTAGCGTATATCGACCACGATCACAGCAGCTATTCCCAAAAATTGAAAAACAAAATCGCTTCGTCCGGCTATTTCCGGATAGCAGGCCATCCCGCTTCTTACCGGGAGGGCTTAGAGAGCATGGAATACGGTGATGCCGACCTGGTTCTGGAAATCCCCGCCGGCTTTGAAAAAAACCTGGTTCGGGAAGGAAGCCAGAAAGTTAACCTCTCGGTAGATGCCATTAACGGAGCCAAAGCATCCTTAGGCAGTGCTTACCTGGTTTCCGTACTTGCCGATTTTAACAATAACCTCGACATCAACGTCAAGTTACCCGGTGAAGCCTCCGTGACGCCGCCCGCTAAAATTTCAGTAGCCGGTATCAACTGGTATAACCCGAGAGCAGAATACAAATACTATATGGTTCCCGGCATCCTGGTATTGCTGCTGACCATCATCGGCGGCTTTATCACAGCGCTCAATATTGTAAAAGAAAAAGAGATCGGCACCATAGAACAGATTAACGTAACCCCCATTCAAAAATGGCAGTTTATCCTGGGCAAGCTCATACCGTTCTGGGTGGTAGGAATGATCGTATTTACCATCGGCCTGACCGTTATGTACCTGGTTTACGGCATTTTTCCGAAGGGTAGCTTAGGCGTATTATACCTGTTTGCCGCGGTTTACCTGGTGGCTTTACTGGGGCTGGGACTGCTCATTTCCACCTTCGCCGATACACAGCTGCAGGCCATGTTCATTGCCTTTTTCTTTATGATGATATTTATGCTGATGAGCGGCTTCTTTACCAGTACCGACAGCATGCCCGACTGGGCAAAGGCCCTGTCTAATTTAACCCCCGTAACCCATTTCATTAAAGTGGTCCGCCTGATCGTTTTAAAAGGCAGCGGACTGGCCGACATCAGAAATGAACTGGGTTACCTGGCCCTGTTTGCCGTGGCATTAAATGGTTTTGCTATCTGGAATTACCGGAAGACCACGTAAGAGATGAACACCCATTAACCCTCAATAAGACATACAGTCAGAACGGTTCTAATAAAAGGTGAACTTACTTCTCATTCAGAGACAGCTTCATCATAATATCCGTCTGTTCGTCGTCTCCCAACCTGAAAATATGTTTATCAAATTCTACGAACCCGTTTTTGGCATAAAAACGAATGGCCCGGTGATTTTCTTCCCAAACCCCTAACCAGACGTAGTCTACTCCGGCTTGCTTTGCCGTCTCCATCGCCTTTTCATAGAGCAACTGCCCCACTTTCTGCCCGTGAAATTCCTGCAGTACATAAATCCGCTCAATTTCCAGCGCCTGCGCATCTTTCAATTCAGTTTGCGAGGCACCGAAGTTAAGCTTCAGGTAGCCAATAACAGCATTATCCAGACAGGCAAAATAGAATTCCGAATTCCGGTTACTTACTTCTGCCTTCAGCTTCTCCAGGGAAAACCCTTCATCCAGATATCGGGTCATATTTTCTTCGGTATTTACCGCAGAAAATGTCTCGTAGAAGGTTTGCCTGCCTATTTTTTGCAGGATATCTATATCATTTAATGTAACTCGCTTTATTTCTACTGATCCCATATTTTCATTTGTTCATGCTTCACATAAGTGAGGGTACAAAGGTAAAAAAAACCTCCGCACCCTCCTCTCTGTTTCGATGAGCCCTGTTGCTTAATCTTCCAGGTATCCAAATTTACCTTTATTAAAGTCGTCAAATGCCTGCAGCAATTCCTGCCGGGTGTTCATCACAAAAGGCCCGTGGGCAGCAATGGGCTCATTGATAGGCTCACCACTCAGCACCAGCACTACGGTATCCTCTCCTGCTTCTATGCTAAACTCTTCTCCGTCATTCGCCATGAGCACAAAATGGTCTGTCGGGGCTTCTTCTGTGCCGTTTACCTTAATGCTCCCTTCAATGACCAGCAATGCAGTATTAAAATTTGCAGGAAAATTAAAACGGGCAACAGCTCCTTTTTTCAGTTTCGCATTAAACAGGTGCAAAGGGGTAAAAGTGGAAGCACTCCCTGTAACGCCCTCGTATTCACCGGCAATGACCTCAATTTCGCCTTTATCATTTTCAAGCAGATAACGGCTTATGGTAGCATTCTCAATGGATTGATACTTGGGCGCACTCATCTTGTCTTTGGCCGGCAGGTTTACCCACAGCTGAACCATCTGAAATTCCCCTCCTTTTTTACTCCACTCCTTTTCGTGAAATTCTTTGTGCAAAACTCCACTGGCAGCGGTCATCCACTGCACATCTCCTTCCCCGATAACTCCACCTCCACCACTGCTGTCGTGGTGCTCCACTTTTCCTTTATAAGCCAGGGTCACGGTTTCAAACCCCCTGTGCGGGTGTACTCCTACTCCTTTCGGTATTTCACTGGGAGCAAAATAATATTTCGAATTGTAATCCATCATAATGATCGGATCCATCCGCTGCATGTCCAGCCGGTAAGCGCTGGGTATAAAATTATGCACTCTGAAGCCATCGCCTACAAAGTGAGGCTCTCTCGGGCTTATTACTAACTCTACTGTTTTGGTTGCCATCTTCTTAAAATTTTATACCACAAAGGTATCCTGCCCGGGCAACCTGTACATTGACCTATGATAAGAACTAGCGGTTTTTCCGGGCCAGCTCCTTTCTTACCCGGCTCAGGCTTTCCGGGGTGATTCCCAGATAAGAAGCTATGAAGATCTGAGGTACCCGAAGCAGCAGATCAGGATACATCCGGATAAAATCCAGGTATCTTTCTTCTGCAGTGGCACTTTGCAGCTGGGTAATTCTTCTCTGCAAATGCCGGATATGGTTATGAAGCAGCCGGTTATTAAATTCCAGGAAGGCCGTATCGGATTTAGACAGTTCGAGGAACAGACTCTCATCTAAAAGAAAGGTGGCCGTATCTTCCAGTGCCTGCATAAAATAAGAGGAAGGCCGGTCAAAGTAAACACTTTCCCGGTCAGACATAAACCAGTTTTCAGGTGCAAACTGGATAATATGCTCTTTGCCCTTGTCATCAATGGAAAATTGCCGCAGCAGTCCGCTCTCCACAAAAAAAGAATACCGGCATTTCTCGCCCTGTCTGAGCAGGAAGTCGCCCTTTTTAAATTCCCGGATACTACAATGCGACAATAGCTGATCAAGGATGGCTTGGTCTGCCCCGGTATTAGAGGTCAGGTAAGTGGTAAATCTGAAATTGTTCATTGGATAGACTGTAATCTATATGGGCGAATTTATTCATCGCTTTTGCCCTTTTCATTATTATCTATTTGTGTTTTTAATTCCTTGACAACCCTGTCAAAGTCACTTTCATTTGGAATATTCCTTTTTACAGAGCGCTTTCCCTCCATTTGAACCTGTAAGAAATTCTTACTAGTTCTATCCTCTTGTAATTCAGCTTCTTGATATATATTTCAAATATGTTGAACGATATTTTCGCGTGTCGTATCAAACAACATAGCTATTTGTTGTTGTGAAAGCCAAACATCTTTTCCGTCAAAGCGGACATTGACGTTGGTTATGCCGTTATCATCCTGATAAAGAATAAAATGGCTGTTACTGAGCTGTCTTTTATCTTCCGGCATAATTGTTTTCAAATTGCGTCTTCCTTCCTATATCGCCATGTTGAGTGGTTGTCCGGAAATTCCGGACAACCACTTCTTCATTCAATCCACTATCGGCAAATACGTTACTGATATGCTCCGCTTTTATGTCACCGGTGGGATTTTGACAAATAATAATTTCGCTGTTCATTGTGTTTATATTAGTCCATATTCTTGTAATGCGGCCTGCTCATTACCCGTAATCCAGGCAAATACCTTGTGTTGATTGTCTCTTGTTTGCGTAAAGTAGATATTGTCAAATTCAATGCTTCCTGTTGAATTATCCTTTTTCGTGAAATTGGATCTCCAACGCAGCTTAACCATCGTATGAAACTCATCGAGAACGGTTATCTCCTTTGAAACAATATCCATGGAAGTAATTCCGATCTCCTTATAGAAATTATAACCTTTTGCCATAAAACCCCGAAGCTCTTCATCATTTTTTCCACATTGAACTCCTAAAGGATTAGCGCCGATAAAGCAATCGGCATATAACCCGGAGGTTTGTTCCATATCCGGGGGATCCACTTTTATAGCCTGGTTAAATATATCACGGTACCTGTCAAAGAAGTTGTCTATCTGTTCTTGTCTGTTGCTCATTTTATACGATTGTACGATGAAATATCACACAAATTACAATTCGTACTCTAATGTTTTAAAAACTTCCTATTAATTCTTTAATTTTCTTATCCGGAGTTCAGAAATTCAAAAAACTTACAATCATTTCAGCTTCTCTTTAAAAAACTCTACCACTCTCCCCCACGCCAGCACCGCTGCTTCCTTATCAAAACGCGGCGTAGTATCGTTATGAAACCCGTGGTTGGTATTCGGATAAAAATACACGGTATAGGTTTTATTATTCTCCCTCAGGGCTTTTTCATACGCCGTCCAGCCTTCATTTACGCGGGTATCCAGCTCAGCATAATGCAGCTGAAGCGGTGCCTGGATAGCCGGCACTTCCGCTGCCGGAGCCTGTCCGCCGTAAAAAGGCACGGCCGCGTTCAGACCGGGAATCCGCGCCGCCATCATATTGGCGATCCACCCGCCGAAACAGAAACCCACTACGCCTACTTTGCCGTTACAGAACTCGTTCGACTTCAGGAAATCAGCTGCTGCAATAAAATCTTCCAGCATTTCATCCCGGTTGCGTTTGGCCTGTAGCAGGCGGCCGTCATCATCATTGCCGGGATAACCGCCCAGGGGACTCAATGCATCCGGCGCGAAACTCACAAAGCCGGCCAGCGCCGCCCGGCGGGCCACATCTTCGATGTGCGGATTCAATCCCCGGTTTTCGTGTACCACTACTACCCCGCCCAGCTTTTTCGTATTGCCTTTGGGCATACAAAGCAGACCTTTGATAGTGCCACCACCCTTCGGAGAAGAATAAGTTACGTAACGGGAATCTACCGCCGGATCATCCGGCTTTACCTGGATGGCCGTCTTATAATCAGGGGTAAGGAAACTCATCAATGAGGCCACCGTAGCCCCTCCTACCGCATAAACGGAGAGCCTTTGCATGAAATCTGACCGGCTCAGCCGGTTATGGGCATAGTCATTGTACAGGTCCAGCAGTTCCTGTTTTATTTTCGGATCTTTCATAGTTCAAAATATTTAGGTACATTAAAGATACGATCCGGAACCGGGTCTTCTGCAAACCTCCCGCTTTAATTTACGATTAAATCCGGAATTGTGACGACTAATAACCGGTTTCAAACATCCGGTGATCCGTAAAACCTGCTTATCTTTGCAGCGATGAGGAAATTCCTTTCCATATTGCTCCTGAGCTCCTACCTGTTTTCAAACGCTGAATTTTGCCAGCTTTTGAAAATTCCGCTTTTTATCGAGCACTACCGGGAGTTTGTGGCCAACGGAGAAGGGGACCTGGTCGATTTCCTGGTGCATCATTACGGTGGCCATGAAAAAGACAGCGACTGGGATACCGACATGAAGCTCCCGTTTATGACCCTAGGGGGTGATCTCAGCCACGCCTTTTATATTCCTAAAATACAATTCGATATTCCGGGCCATCCGGCCATTCCCCGCGAAAACAGCCAGCCGGTGGGCAGGGTACAAAACCTGGTTTCCAGCTACTACAAGAGCATCCTTCAGCCTCCCCGTATAGCTTAACTTTTAAAGATCACCGGATACCTGCGGCACGCCTGTCGCAAGCTCCGCTATGTATTTTTTAATTGTTAATCCAGCTATCATGTTGAATAGTATTATCCGCTTATCACTGCGGAATAAACTCATTGTCGGGCTCTTTACCCTGGGCCTGATCATTTTCGGCGTATACGAAGCCACCCGTCTGCCCATAGACGCTCAACCCGACATTACCAATAACCAGGTGCAGGTGATTACCGTAGCACCGTCTTTCGGAGCTGCTGATATCGAACGACTGGTCACCATACCCATTGAACAGGCCAACAGCAATATACCGGGCGTTACCGAGATCCGGAGCTTTAACCGCTTCGGACTGTCATTGGTGACTATTGTTTTTACTGACGAGACCGATATTTACCTGGCCCGCCAACTGGTCACCGAACGCCTTAACCAGGTAAAGGAACAAATCCCGGACGGGATCGGTAATCCTGAGCTAGGCCCGGTGTCTACCGGGCTGGGGGAGATTTTCCAGTATGTAGTGCGGCCTGAAAAAGGGTATGAATCAAAATACGATGAAACCGAACTCCGGACCATACAGGATTGGGTGATCCGCCGCCAGTTGCTCGGCACGCCGGGTGTGGCTGAAGTCAGCAGCTTCGGAGGAAAGTTGAAGCAATACGAGATTGCCATCAACCCCGATAAGCTACAGGCTTTCCGGCTCACCATTAACGATGTTTTCGACGCCCTGGAAGCCAACAACCAGAACACGGGCGGAGCCTATATTGAGAAAGCCGAAACCGTACTTTTTATTCGCACGGAAGGACTGATCGGGGGGGTAGACGAGATCGGGGACATCGCCGTCAACCATACGGCTGAAGGAAGCCCGGTACGCATACGCGACGTGGCCGAAGTAAAAACCGGTTACGCCACCCGTTACGGGGCCATGACCTATAACGACCAGGGGGAAGTCTCCGGGGCGATTGTTCTTATGCTAAAAGGCGAAAATGCCAGCCAGGTTATTAAAAATATCAAAACCCGGCTGGCCGAAATCGAAAAAACCTTACCCGAAGGAGTGGTTATTGAGCCTTTCCTGGATCGTGCCAAGATGGTGAGCAACACCATCCGTACCATAGAAACCAACCTCATTGAAGGGGCACTGATCGTGGTTTTTATCCTGGTGCTCTTCCTGGGCAATTTAAGGGCCGGCCTGCTGGTGGCTTCCGTAATCCCGCTCTCTATGCTCTTTGCCATTATCCTGATGAACATCTTTGGAGTGGGGGGCAACCTTATGAGCCTGGGTGCCCTGGACTTCGGCCTGATCGTAGACGGAGCGGTGATCATCGTGGAAGCCGTGCTTCATCAGCTGGCCCGGCACGGTTACATGAACAATATCCGTAACCAAAATATGGATCAGCCGGTATATGATTCCGCTACTAAAATGGTCAACTCAGCCGTTTTCGGGCAGATCATCATCCTGGTGGTCTATCTTCCTATCTTCACCTTGCAGGGTATAGAAGGCAAAATGTTTATCCCTATGGCTCAAACGGTAACTTTCGCGCTCATCGGGGCCTTTATCCTGTCGCTGACCTATGTACCCATGATGAGCTCCCTGGTTTTAAAGGTCCCCTCCGGCCAGACTTTTTCCGATAAAATCATGGCCCGAATAGAGGCATTTCACTCCCGCTACCTTTTTAAAAGCCTCCGGTATTCCCGCATAATCATCGGTACGGTGCTGCTTCTTTTTGCCGGAGCCGTGTTTGTATTGTCGCGCATGGGAGGCGAGTTTGTCCCCTCTCTTGAAGAAGGGGATTTTGCCGTGGAAATGCGGATTCTTCCGGGAAGTAATATCAATACCACCATCCACGAAACCGATAAGGCCGCCCATATCCTGCTCACGCAATTTCCCGAAGTAGAAAAAGTAGTGACCAAGATCGGAAGCGCTGAAATTCCCACTGAGCCCATGCCGATGGATGCAGGAGACATGATCGTGGTTTTAAAACCGAAAAAAGAATGGACTTCTGCCAAATCCTTCCCCGAGTTGTCTGAAAAAATGAGCGGGGCACTGCAGGTTCTTCCCGGACTCACTACAGGCTTTCAGTTCCCGGTACAGATGCGGTTTAACGAGCTCATGACCGGTGCACGACAGGACGTGGTGATTAAGATTTTCGGGGAAGACCTGGATAAGCTCGTAAAATACGCCCATCAGCTGGGTGGGTTGATCACGAAAGTCCCCGGTGCGCAGGATCTTTACATTGAGCCGCTGATCGGGGCACCCCAGGTGGTGATCAACTACGACCGTGCAGCCCTTTCCCGCTACAAACTATCCGTCAAAGCCGTAAACCGTATTGTTAACAGTGCTTTTGCCGGGCAAAGTGCCGGACAGGTTTTTGAAGGTGAACGGCGGTTTGAGCTTATGGTCCGCATGGACTCCGGCCTGAAAAAAGACATAGAAGACATCCGAAATCTGCTGGTACCTACGCCCTCCGGCATTCCGGTTCCGCTCCGCCAGCTGGCTGCTGTGGAATACACCAGCGCCCCCAACCAGATCCAGCGCGAAAATACCCGCCGCCGTATCGTGGTCGGGTTTAATGTACGAGGCCGTGATGTACAGAGTATTGTGCAGGAACTGCAGGAAAAAGTGGCTAAAAACATTCACCTGGAAACCGGTTATACCATGACCTACGGCGGCACTTTTGAAAACCTGAACAAAGCCAAAGCCCGCCTGGGTATAGCCGTCCCCGTTTCGCTGGCGCTTATCTTCCTGTTGCTGTTTTTCTCATTCCGGTCGGTCAGGTACAGCCTGCTGATTTATACGGCCATTCCACTGTCGGCTATCGGTGGGGTATATTTCCTGGCTTTACGCGGCATGCCCTTCAGCATCAGTGCGGGAGTAGGGTTCATCGCCTTATTCGGAGTGGCTGTACTAAACGGGATCGTGCTGGTGGCTGAATATAACCGGATCCGGCTCGGCGAAGGCCTTAGCGCCGTTCAAACGGTACTGAAAGGTACGCGGGTAAGGCTGCGGCCGGTGCTGATGACCGCCCTCGTGGCTTCCCTGGGTTTCCTGCCCATGGCCCTCAGCAAAGGTTCAGGGGCTGAAGTTCAGCGCCCCCTGGCCACAGTGGTGATCGGCGGACTCCTGTTTGCCACCTTCCTTACCCTGTTTGTTTTACCTATTATTTATGTGCTGGTAGAGAATATCCGGAAGCCGAAAGCATCTGCCCTCATCCTTCCGCTGGTCTTCTTTGGATTAGGAGCTTCTGCCCAAAAACCGATCACCCTGGAAGAAGCCCTGCAGACCGCTACCGAAAACAGCCTTTTAGTTAAAGATGCAAAATTGCAGGCGGAATACCGGGAAAAACTGATCGGCACCTCACTGGACCTCACCCCCACCGAGTTAAGCGGGGAATACGGTAAATATAACGGTATCCGGCCGGATAACCGGGTCGCCGTCAGCCAGCGGTTCCGCTTGCCGGGAGCTTACGAAAAGCAAAAGACGGTCCTCGAAAGAGAGTGGCAGCTGGCGGTTTTAAATCAAAACCTCACGAAAGCCCAGGTCAAAAAGGCCGTTACAGAAGTATTCCAGCATATCCTTATTCTTCAGCAAAGGAAAGAATTGCTCCAAAAGACCGATTCCCTGTTTACGCAGTTCCTGGGTTTGTCCCTTCAAAAACTGAAACTGGGAGAAGCAGACGGCCTGGAATCCTCCACCGCCGCCATCCAGAAAGAGCAGGTCAGCCTGCAGCTGACCCGGATCCTGAACGACCTGGACATCAGCCGGCTGGAGCTTCAGTTGCTTTTAAATACAGAGGTGCTGCCTGACCCCGTGGCGTCTACAGCAAAAATCGGGTTAAACTTTTGCTGTGCGGTAGAAGATCACCCTGAGCTCCGGGCCTTACAACAGCAATCAGAGATGCATGAAGCGCAGATTCAGGCGGAGAAGAGCCGGCTTTTGCCGGAATTTTCACTGGGTTATGCTAACCAGACCCTGCGTGACCTGGCCCCGGGCCGCTTCGGCTCAGTAACTGCAGGAATCGACATTCCTGTTTTTACCAAAAGTCAGAAATCCCGGATCCAGGCCTCTAAAATTCAAAAAAGCATCACTGAAAATGAGCTGACGCTCAAAGAGAAGCAACTGCATACAGCCTACCGGCAGGCGCTGAATGAGGCCATGTACCTCGAATCCGTCCTCCGGAATTACGAGGAAAAGCAGATTCCCCAGACGCTCCTGGCCGGGCAGCTTGCGCAGCAACAACTCCGGGCCGGAGAAATCAACTACCTCGACTGGGTTATTCTCACGCGCCAGTCGCTGGAAGTAAGAACCGGCTACCTCGAAGCCCTCGAACAACTGAACCTTTGTGTCATCCGATTAAATTACCTGATATCTGAATAATATGAAAAGCATATATGTCATCGCTACCCTGCTTTTAGCCGCTGTCTCCTGTAAGCAGGAAGTACAGGAAGCCCCGGAGGAAACCGGCAAAACCCCGGAAAGCATCATCCGGCTTTCCGAAGAACAAATGAAAACCATGGAGCTGTCTGTAACGCAGCTTCAGACCCGGAACCTGGAAGCCACCCTCCGGCTGAACGGAAAAGTGGCTGCCACACCTTCCGACGTAGTGTCGGTCACTTCCGCTTTGGGCGGATACGTCAGGAAAATTCATATCCTGCCGGGAACTTCATTCACCAAAGGACAGATCCTGGCGGTACTGGAAGACAACCAGTTCATCCAGTTCCAGCAGGATTACCTCATCGCACAGGTGCAGCTCAAAACGGCCGAACTTAACTACGAGCGACAAAAAGCGCTGAACCGCACCCAGGCCGCCAGCGATAAAACATTGCAGCAGGCCGAAGCCGAATACCAGACACTGAAAGTAGGCCTGAGGGCACTCGAAGAAAAGTTGCGGCTGATTCATATAGCCCCTGAAAGTGTCACCACCGATAACCTCCGCAGCACCATTCATCTCTACGCACCGTTCAGCGGAACCGTTAGCAACATCATGGTAAACACCGGCCAATATGTTTCTCCCACCGAAACGCTGTTCGAACTGGTCAACCCTGCAGGTCTGCTCCTTCAGATCAAAGCATTTGAAAAAGACCTTCCCGCTTTAAAAACCGGCCAGGATCTTCGTTTCTCCACGAACGAGGGAATCTCCTCCCGCGCCCGGATCATCTCTACCGGGAAAACCGTGAATGAAGACGGGTCCACCGATATCCTTGCCAGGCCGTCAGGTGGCAGCGCCGGCCTGATGACAGGCATGTACGTCAGTGCCGAAATTGAAACTCAAAACCGGCCCGCAGCTGTACTCCCCGAAGCCGGCGTGGTGATGTTTGAAAATAAATGGTATGTTTTTGAGCAGTTGCCCGATCGTGCCTTCCGGATGCTGGAAGTTCAGCCCGGTATCCGTCACCAGGGCTGGGTGGAGATTCTTCAACCCAATGTATTGGAAGGAAAAAGTCTGGTAGAAAACGGGGCCTATACGCTGCTGATGGGGTTAAAAAACAAGGCAGAGGAATAAAGCCCTTCCCACAGGGATTGAGGCTTTCTGAAAAAGGTCAGTAACCTGTACCGGTCACCTAAATATAACTATAAAAATCAACAATATGATTTTTCCAATTTTCTGTTTTTTTTCTTCCCGGAAATAACTTCTCTACAGAAGAATATTTCTACGTTTGCAAAAGTCTACTAAAATTATAGACTAATAGTTTAGAAAATGACCCGGCGGCAACCGGGTCAAGGTAGGCTAAAGAAAAAAGTTACATCGCGAAATGTATCCTGGTATGTGAAAACATAACAGGCGAGACTCTATTATTCATTAAACCCAATGCAAAGTAAATGAAAAAAAATTACTTTCTTCTCTTATGCTTATTTATCAGCTCGGCACTCCCGGCACAGGAACCCCTGATTAACTCCCGGCTTCAGGGAAAGGTAATGGACAGCAAAACCAATGAACCCATCATCGGCGCCACCGTACAGATCAGTGGTGTTACCCATGCGGTGCAGACCGACCTCGACGGGAGCTTTTTCTTCCAGACCGGTCAGAAATTCCCATATCACCTGATCGTATCCTTTGTAGGCTATAAGAAAAAGCAGGTTACGGCTGAGGCCAGCCCCATCCTGATCTCCCTGGAAGAGGAAAACCAGCTTCTCAGCGAGCTGGTGGTGATCGGCTACGGGGCAGTTCAGAAAAAAGACCTTACCGGAGCCGTGGGTTCGGTATCCGATCAGCACCTCAAAAGCACAAATACCAGCCTGGAACGGGCCTTGCAGGGATCCGTGGCCGGTGTAAACGTAACCCAGACCTCCGGACAGCCGGGCGGCGGGGTAAGCATCCGCGTGCGGGGCGGCAGCTCTATCCAGGGGGGTAACGAGCCGCTCTACGTAATAGACGGCTTCCCGGTATATAACTCCTCCACCTCCGGCGGGGTGGTCAGCGGTGCTGCCATTAATCCCCTGGCCGCCCTCAACCCGTCGGATATTGAATCGATCACCGTTTTGAAAGATGCTTCCTCCACCGCCATTTATGGCTCCCGGGGAGCTAACGGCGTGGTCATTATCACCACTAAAAAGGGAAAAGCTAACGAAACAAAAGTAGGCTACGACTTCAGTTACGGGCTTCAATCGGTGCGAAAAAAGCTGGATCTGCTGGATGCGCGGGGCTTTGCCCGACTGAGAAACGATGCGCTGTATGATACCAATCCTGCCAGGGGTCGCTACCAGTATTTATCCGAAGAGCAGATCGCCGCGCTGGGCAAAGGCACCGACTGGCAGGAAGAAGCGTTTAACACAGCTCCGGTGCAAAATCATTAACTGTCTTTTTCGGGCGGAACAAGGCAATTGCGCTACCTGGTATCCGGAAATTATTTCAGCCAGGATGGGATCATCCGGAATACCGGCTTTGACCGCTATTCTTTAAGGGTTAACCTGCATTCCGATATCAGCAGTAAATTCCGGGTGGGTCTGAATGTAAGCGGAGCACGTACCGACTCCGACGTAGCTCCCTCGGGCATTGTTTCAGCTCTGATCAGCATGCCACCTACCGCCACCATTTATGAGCCCGACGGATCTTATACTTTGCGGAACCCCTTTGAAAATATATTCTCCAACCCCATCGCGGCGTTAAATGAACGAAAAAATCAATCGGTCAGCTACCGGGTTCTGGGAACCGTAAACGGGGAATATGACCTGAGTGACCACCTGACAGCCAAAGTGCTCTTCGGAACTGACCTGACCGAAGGCCGGGATAACAGCTACCTGCCGGCCTCCATCTACGAAGGCTATTCCGTAGGCGGGGAAGCCAGGCGGGGATTTTCAAGCGTATTCAGCTGGCTGAACGAAAATACGCTGACCTACACCCGCTCATTTTCCAACCGGCATTTTCTGTCGGCCCTGGCCGGCTATACCCAGCAGTCGTCGCAACAGCAGTTTGTGACCACGGGAGCCCGGCAGTTTATCAATGACGTTACCTCCGATAACAGCTTACAGAGCGGAAATGTAGCCTTAACACCTACATCCGGCTACTCGGAATGGACGCTGCATTCCTACCTGGGACGGGCCAACTACAACTTTGCTTCACGGTATTTTGTAACGGCCAGCTTTCGCGCCGACGGTTCTTCACGCTTCGGTAAAAATAACAAATGGGGCTACTTCCCTTCGGCGGCCCTGGCCTGGCAGATCAGTAATGAGAATTTTTTCGAAACCTGGTCCCGGCATATCAACACGCTTAAGCTGAGGGCCAGCTATGGTTCTACCGGTAACCAGGAGATCGGCGAATACCAGTCGCTTTCCACCCTTACCAGCGTGAAGTACCTCTTCGGTGACCAGATCGTCACCGGCTTTACTCCGGCCCGGATAGCCAACAATAACCTGGGCTGGGAGCAAACCAACCAGTTTGATCTCGGCCTCGACCTGGGCTTCCTGAGTAACAAGCTTCTTTTCACCGTAGATCTTTACCGGAAAGTAACCCGTAACCTCCTGCTGGATGTGCAGATCCCCTACACCACCGGCCATACTTCCTCCTTACAGAACTACGGCTCCGTACAAAACCAGGGAGTAGAGCTGGGCCTGAACACCGACTTCGGAAAAGGACGGTTCGGCTGGGCGGGTAACTTTAATATTGCATTTAACCGGAACGAGGTGCTGGAGATCGGAAACGATGCCCGGTTTTATACCTTCGGCAATTACATCGTGGAAGTGGGTAAGCCCCTGGGCTCATTTTACGGGGCCGTGACCGACGGCATCCTGCAGGAAAACGAGATCGATGAAAAAGGAAAATTCACCGGCAACGCCACTCCCAAAGCAGGCGACAGGCTGTACAAAGACCTCAACAACGACGGTGCATTTACTACCGCGGCCGACCGGACCAATATCGGGAATGCCCTGCCCGATTTTACCTTCGGCTTTAACAATACATTCCGGTACGGGAGCTTTGACCTGTCGGTACTGATCCAGGGGGCTTATGGCAACAAGATCTTAAACAGCAATGCCCAGACGCTGGAACTGTTTAATGGTCAGCAAAATGCTTCTGTAACCGCCAATGAACGGTGGACACCGGAAGACCCAGGCACTACTATTCCCCGTGCCAAGTTGGATCCGGCCCCTGTTTTCTCCGATCGCTATGTGGAAGACGGCTCCTACCTGAGGTTCCGGAACATCGCCCTGGGCTACACCCTGCCGAAATCATGGGTTTCCAAAACCACGCTCGGTTCCGTCCGGTTCCGCCTGGTGGGCCAGAACCTGCTTACCTTCACCCGGTACACCGGCTTTGATCCGGAAGTGACGAACGGGACCACCATTTCACCCGGAACAGACGCCGGCATCTACCCGGTGGCCAAAACCGTATCGGCAGAGATCAGTATTCTTTTTTAACCAGCATTCATCATGAAAAAACTTCTTATACTTTCCCTGGGATTTGCCGCCTTCGCGTGCAACTCATTAGACGAGTCCCCCAAAGCGGTGATCGTTTCTGACACCTTTTACAAAACCGAAAAAGATGCCGACGCCGCCGTCATTGCCATCTATAATGCCCTCAACAGCGAAGTACATACGCTTTATAACCGGCTTATGCAGATTGGCACCGAAATGGCAACGGATGACTATGAAGCGGGTCCGAGAGCGCGTAATGCGCATGTAAGAGCCCTTTCTAACCTCACTCACGATGCTTCCAATGACCGCATGCTGGAACTGTGGCGGCAAAGCTATGACGGCATTAATCGCGCCAATATCGCCATTGAAAAGATCGGAGCTAATCCCGGTCTCGACCCTGCACAGGCCGGCACACTGATCAATGAGGCCAAATTCCTGCGTGCCCTCCTCTATTTTAACCTGGTCAGATGGTTTGGAGGTGTACCCCTGGTCACAAAAGAAACTACTTCATTGACGCCCGAAAATATTTATGTGAGTAACGCCACCGAAAGTGAAGTATATGCCCTGATCGAGCAGGATCTGAAAGACGCCGAGGAACTGCCCGCACCTACCGCAGGGGGCCGGACCGGGCGAGCTACCTCAGGAGCCGCCAAAAGCCTCCTGGCAAAAGTATACCTCACCCGGAACAAGTGGAAAGAAGCCGCTGACAAAAGCAGAGAGGTTATAGACAGCCGCTGGTATGACCTTTTTGAAAACTTTGCAGATGTATATGCTACAGCATACAAAAACGGGAAAGAACATATCCTGTCGGCTCAGTTTAAAGGCCTCAGCAACTGGAACGGAAACATGCTGGGCGGTTCATCAGCCCCTACGGATATCCCCGGCATCAGTGGGGATTATGCCGACGCCCCGCACCGGGAAAGCCTCCTTTTTGAATCCTTTGCAGAAAATGATACCCGCAAATATGTGACGTTCGGAGTAGAGTATACCAGCCCTGTTGACGGGAAAGTCTATACCACTCATCCTCATTTCAGAAAATACTATGATGAGACCGTACCCGCATCGCCTGGACAATCTTCAAAAAACATACCTATCATCCGGTTTGCAGAAATACTGTTGATCTATGCAGAAGCCCTGAATGAGCTGAATGGCGGTCCTGCACCCGAAGCCTATGCTGCCATAGACCGGGTACGTACGCGGGCCGGAATCTCCGCACTGAGCCAATCTCAGCCAGATCTGAGTCAGGCTGCTTTCCGCGAAGCGGTTTTTGAAGAAAGGAGGAAAGAACTGGTGTACGAATATCAGCGATGGTTTGACCTGTCCCGGCGGGGAAGCGACTACTATGTGGCTAAGCTGAAAGCCGCCGGAAAGGGGAATGCCCAGCCTAAGCACATTCATTTCCCCATTCCTCAGCGAGAGCTGGACCTGAACCCTAACCTCAGACAGATTCCGGCCTGGCAATAAACAATTTAATAACAATTAGTTACTAATACAATAACAAAAAATTATTATAATGAAAAAAATCTTTCTCCTGATCAGCATCTTCCTGGCCACAAATACCGCGGCATTTTCCCAAAAGAAAAAACAGGATACCCGTCCGAACATCGTCCTCATTATGGTAGACGACATGGGTTACTCCGACCTGGGCGTCTACGGATCGGAAATCAGTACGCCCCACCTCGACCGCCTGGCCCTGGAAGGGATCCGGCTCCGGGAGTTTTACAATAACTCTATCTGCGCGCCTACCCGGGCTTCCCTCCTAACCGGCCAGTACCAGCACAAAGCAGGGGTAGGCTACTTCGACGTCAACCTGGGCCTGCCGGCCTACCAGGGCTTTCTTAATAAAGAATCGCTTACTCTGGGCGAAGTATTCCGGGCAGGGGGCTACAGCACCCTGCTTTCCGGGAAATGGCACGTAGGCTCGGATTCGGCTCATCGTCCGTTGCAACGCGGTTTCGATCGCTTTTACGGGATTCTCAAAGGTGCAGCCAACTATTTTAATACCAGCCCGCTGCCATTTGGCGGCGGTTACCCGGTTGCCCTCTTAAACGACAATACCCAGTTATTTCCGGAAGATGATTCGTATTACTTTACCGATGAAATAGGTAACCACGCCACGCAGTTTATCGAGGAGCAAAACACTTTGAACAAGCCTTTCTTCCTTTATGTAGCGTTTACCGCCCCCCACTGGCCGCTGCAAGCCAAGCCGGAGGATATTGCGAAATACAAGGGTAAATTTGACGAAGGCTGGGATACACTCAGAGAAAAAAGGCTGGACAAGCTCCGGAAAAACGGGATCCTCCTGCCCACCCAAACCATCGCACCGAGAGATCCGGAAGTACCCGAATGGTCAAAGCTCACCTGGGATGAAAAAGAGTTCTGGAAAAAGAAAATGGAAGTGTACGCCGCTATGGTAGATAACATGGATCAAAACGTAGGGAAGATCCTGGCCAAGCTGAAAGAGCTGAAAAAAGACGACAATACGCTGGTTGTATTTATATCTGATAACGGTGCCCAGGGCGGTTTTAATACCTACAATCCTTTGAGAAGAGGAGTGGTAAAAAACGATGGCCCTATCGGTACTTCCGGCTCGTTTGATTACCAGGAGCAAAACTGGGCCTACCTTTCGAACACGCCCCTCCGGCAATACAAAAACAACTTCCATGAGGGAGGGTTCAGTTCCCCGTTTATTGCCTGGTATCCCGGTAAAATTAAAGCCGGACGGATCGATAAAGGTACGGGCCACCTTATTGACCTGGCTCCCACTTTTTACGAGCTGGCCGGAATTACCTACCCGAAAGAATATAATGGTACAAAAACACATCCACTGCCCGGGAAAAGCCTGCTGCCGGTACTCCTGGAAGAAAAATCGGCAGTAGACCGCGGCAAACCTATCTTCTGGGAACGGGCCGGCAACCGTGCGGTGCGGGATGGCAAATGGAAGATCGTTTCCATTTATCCTTCCTATCAATGGGAGCTGTATGATATCGAGGCCGACCGCGGCGAAACCAAAGACCTGGCTTCAGAGCACCCCGACATCGTGAACCGGCTTTCTACCGCCTATTTTGAATGGGCCGAAGAAACCGGTGTCGTAGAATACAGCAAGCTTAGGCTTCCGCAGCAGAATATCCCGGGAGCTGCTCCGGCCAGAAGATAAGTATTAACCGTTATACCTCTGCATACCGGCCCTCTTTGTGCCTTTCCTTTGTGCACTTTGTGCAATATATTTTTCACAAAGTGCACAAAGGAAAAGTACAAAGTACACGAGGAACTATACCAGGTGTCAGGTTTACCTGATCCCGCTCAAGTCGTTTAAGCTTTTCTGACACCTTCATTTACGTTTATTTATGGAAAGACTATTATCTCTCATTCTCCTCCTGTTCCTGACAGGCAACAACACCCGCCAGGTCGCCATCAAAGGCGGCACCTTTCATACCACCGACCCGCAGAACGGGCAAAAGCTGACCGTGAAAATAAGAGACCTTGATGTAGACAAATACCTGGTCACTGTAGCCGAATTTGAGCAGTTCACGCAGGAAACCGGCTATATCACCATGGCCGAAAGGTTTGGCAACTCCATCATATTCGACTTCAAAGACGGTCAATGGAAGCTCTGCGATGGCGCCGATTTCCGGTACCCGTTCGGCCCTCATCAGCCCAAAGCAGTCCCCGATCACCCGGTCACCCAGGTCAGCTGGTACGATGCCATAGCTTATTGCCAATGGCGGGGCCGCCGGCTGCCCACCGATGCTGAATGGGAATACATCGCCAGGAACAGCGGAAAATCAGATTATCCCTATCCCTGGGGAAGCAGTGACTATAAAGACGGCCGCTACCTGGCCAACAGCTGGCAGGGCAGCTTCCCTTATTACAATACGGCAGCTGATGGTTTCCTGGCCACCTCCCCCGCAGGGTATTTCGGTGAAGACCTGGCCGGACTGACGGATATGGGCGGGAATGTCTGGCAATGGTGCCGTGACTCCGTACAACCCGCAGGCTGTAATGCAGAAGATGATCTGAGCGTGAGAAAAGTCTGCCGGGGTGGTTCTTTCCTCTGCGACAAGAGCGTATGCCACGGGTATAAGATCGGGAACCGCACCAACTCTACCCCGGAGTCAGGCATGGTCCATATCGGCTTCAGAACGGTAAAAGATATCTGACTAGCCTAATCCAGTGAATGGATCAGCACATAGTATTTATACGCCACCACCGCCTGCTCAAACTTAGTGAGCTTCATAGGGTCTTTTTTACTGTACTTCGGCAGCACCGCCTTATTGACTTTGTTGAGGAATCTGAAGAAGCTCTTTTTCATAGGGATAAAAATTTAGCTATCAGCCGTCAGCTATTCCAATTTTACACACTGAGGTAAAGTTACAAAATATCCCCGACATCCGTTTGCTATAAATCTTAGCTAATTTCATAGCCGGCACCAGGCCTGCCTGATATTTCGTTAATATTGAAACCCGAACAGGCATCTCGGATTAAATCTTACATAAAGCTTAGAGTGGAGAGGATAGAGGAAAAACTGAAAATACTGGCCGATGCAGCCAAATACGACGTCAGCTGCAGCTCCAGCGGCAGCAAAAGAAAAAATACCGGTGGCATAGGCGACGCCTCCGCATCAGGCATCTGCCATACTTATACGGAAGACGGGCGCTGTGTATCGCTTCTGAAGATACTGCTGACCAACCATTGCATTTACGACTGCGCCTTTTGCGTCAGCAGGAGAAGTAATGATGTCAAACGTGCCGCTTTTACCGTAGATGAGGTGGTAGACCTGACCATGAACTTCTACAGGAGAAATTACATAGAAGGCCTGTTCCTGAGCTCCGGGATTTTTAAAAACGCCGACTACACCATGGAGCGCCTGCTGCGTATCGTCAGAAAGTTGCGTACCGAGGAGCGCTATAACGGCTACATCCATCTGAAAACCATCCCCGGTGCCAGCGAAGAGCTGATCCGGGAAGCCGGACTGTATGCCGACCGCATGAGCATTAACCTGGAGCTGCCTACCGAGGCCGGCCTGAAAATGGTAGCCCCGGAAAAAGACCATGACTCGGTGCGGAAGCCGCTGGCCTTTGTCGAAAGCCAGATTCGCGAGCTCCGGTCCGAATCAAAGATCATCAAACACAGGCCATTGTTTGTACCCGCAGGCCAGAGTACCCAGATGGTCATCGGCGCTACTCCCGAAACCGACCTGGAGATCATGAATGTAGCCAAAACATTCTACCGGGATTATAACCTGAAACGGGTATATTACAGTGCTTATGTGCCGGTAACCAATCTGAATCCCCTGCTGCCACAGATAGGCAGCGCTCCGCCCCTGGTACGGGAAAACCGTTTATACCAAACCGACTGGTTACTGCGTTTCTACGGTTTTGAACTGGAGGAAATCCTGAACCCGGGGCACAGCCAGCTCGACCTGGATATTGATCCCAAGCTCAGTTGGGCTCTGCGTAACCCGCATTACTTCCCGGTAGATGTGAATGCGGCCGACTACCGGGCTATTCTTCGTATTCCCGGTATAGGCAGGCAGTCGGCCGTGAAAATTGTTCAGGCCCGGAAATTCGGCCGGCTGCATGAATACCAGCTGCGCAAAATGGGCATTGCCTGGAACCGTGCCCGCCATTTCCTGGTGTGTGCCGACAGCCCGCTCATCCTGGGGGCACCTTCCATGATGAGTGTAAAAGCCGCCATCCTGCAAAAGCCGGGTGTCTTAAAAAAAGCAGATAGTAACCAGCTCAGCCTTTTCTGAAAATGTATTACCTGTTTGACGGAACCTATGCCGGCTTTCTTTGCTGTGTCTTTGACAGCTTTACCCGCAAAGAACCGGAAGTCATCCCCCTGCTTTCCGGAGAGCAGCCGGCCGATCTGTTTAAAGCCCAACGAACCGTTACTACGGATGTAGAAAGCGCCGAACGCGTACAAAAAGGACTGGAAAAGCACTTAGGGGTCACAACAGCACAGGATTTTTACCGGGTATTCCTTTCGGAAGACCGGAAGGCATGGCTCGCAGCCTTCCGGCTCATTCGCCAAATCTTCACCACAGGTCCGGCCATTCTTCAGAATTTCGGCAATGATGAGGTGATCTGTTTTTCGCTGACCCTGAAAAAAGTGCACCGCGAGCGTCACCGCATGAAGGCATTTATCCGGTTTCAGAAAAGCAGCGGCGGGCTCTTCTTCGCCGTTGTGGAACCTGACTTCGACGTCTTACCCCTTATTGCTGACTTTTTCAGGAAACGTTATGCCGATCAGTCCTGGCTGATATGGGATAACCAAAGAAAATACGGCCTGCTTTACGATCAGATCACGGTATCGACCGTGCAATTATCACCGGAAGAAAAGGCGGCCTTAACCACCGGGGTAACGCTGACCCTGGACGAACGGGACGAACATTTTCAGCGCCTCTGGAAACAATACTTTCAAAGCACCCATATCGAAGCCCGTAAAAATCTGAAGCTTCATCTGCGCCATGTGCCCAAAAGATACTGGAAATACCTGCCCGAAAAGCAATAGATCAAAACAAATTGCAATAATGTTGCACAAATCAGTTAATTTTGCAGGTAAATCCCCTGCTTACATTAAAAACGGGGCAGACATTACACCAGAATGGAGATATTAACAGGAGCCATCATCATCAGCTTATTACATGCCCTTATTCCTAACCATTGGTTGCCCGTCATTGCCATCGGCCGCCAATACAAATGGAGTATCGGTGAAGTAACGCAGGTTACTTTTCTTACGGCTCTGGCGCATGTGCTGAGTACTTTGCTGATAGGCTGGGCCTTAGGACTTACCGGCCACCAGCTGGCACATAACGTAGAGCATATCACCCACATCGCAGCACCGGCCATCCTGATCCTGATGGGAGTGGTTTACATTTACCGGCATTATAAACACAAACATTTCCACCTGCAGGGTGGTCCTATAAAAGCCACCACCAAACGGAATATTATTATCTCTCTTTCAGTAGCCATGTTTATGTCGCCCTGCATGGAGATCGAGGCCCTGTTTCTTATGGCCGGAGTACAGTCGGTGGCACTATTGACCACCATTTCGCTGGTGTATGCCCTGGTGACCATCACCGGTATGCTGCTGTTGGTTCGGATAGCCTACAAAGGCTTATTGAAATTCAACTCCCACAAGCTGGAGCATAATGCCGGAATTATTACCGGAGTTACACTCATTTTAACCGGGCTGGCTTCCTTTTTTATTCATTAAATTTTGTCTTATTTGGAATTTTTCACTTATTTTTTTTGTTACCTGGCTAACTATGAAAATCTTATTAGAAATACCGGATAACATGACAGCCTCTTTCTACAAACTTTTGAAAAACTTCTCTTACATAAAAGCAAAACCTTTAACTGATGAAAAAGCTGTGCTTCTGGAAGACATACGTGCGGCTGTTGAGGAGATGAAGGAGATCAAATCCGGTGTAAAATCTGCACGAAACGCCGAAGATTTTTTAAATGATATATGATGTAAAAACAATTTCTGTCTTTGAAAAACAAGCCAGGAAGCTTATAAAGAAATACGTTTCTTTAAAAACTGAACTCGCTCAACTGATCCAACACCTAAAAGAAAATCCTCACGAAGGCACTTCATTAGGGAATAACTGCTTTAAGGTTCGAATTGCTATTGCATCTAAAGGCAGAGGCAAATCAGGTGGAGCAAGAGTAATTACTCATTTTGTAATAAGTGAACATACGGTTTACCTGCTGAATATTTATGACAAGTCCGAAAAAAACAACATTACAGACCAGGAGCTAAAAGAGCTGCTAAAATATATTCCGTAACAGTAATTGCAGTAGCATTGCATTCTTCTGCCGCGTACCTTTGACTAAAAATCAAAGCTTTAATGGCACACGATCACGGAGAATCCTGTTGCGCACCGGCACACGAACATAGCCACGATCATTCGCATGATCACGAACACGATGAAAACAGTACCCTGAAACTGTTTATTCCATCCATCATTTCCCTGATTTTATTACTGGCGGGAATCGCCCTCGATAACTGGATACCGCAAACCTGGTTTAAAGACAGTATACGACTGGCCGTATATGTGGTTGCGTATATTCCGGTAGGACTGCCGGTGATTAAAGATGCCTTCAAAAGCATACAACACGGCGACTTCTTCTCCGAATTTTTCCTGATGGGTATCGCCACCCTGGGGGCATTTGCCATTGCCGAATACCCGGAGGCCGTGGCCGTTATGCTGTTTTACAGCGTAGGAGAAGCCTTTCAGTCGATGGCCGTCAGTAAAGCAAAAGGGAACATTAAAGCGCTCCTGGATCAACGCCCCGACCAGGTATCTGTTTTGCGGGGAAATGAAATCGTAACCGTCAAAGCCGAAACCGTAAGTATAGGGGATATTATCCACCTGAAGCCCGGCGAAAAGCTGGGGCTCGACGGGCAGCTTCTCTCCGAAAGTGCGTCTTTCAATACTTCTGCCCTTACCGGCGAGAGCAAGCCGGATACGAAAAGAAAAGGAGAAACCGTACTGGCCGGGATGATTAACCTGAACACCGTCAGCCAGGTAAAAGTTACTGCCGCCTACCAGGACAGTAAGCTGAGCAAAATCCTGGAGCTGGTGCAGAATGCCACCGCCCAAAAGGCCTCTACTGAACTGTTCATCCGTAAATTTGCTAAGATTTACACCCCGATAGTTGTATTCCTGGCGATCGCCATCTGCCTTCTTCCTGCTCTTTTTGTAAGTGATTATATATTCAGAGACTGGCTGTACCGGGCCCTTATCTTCCTGGTTATCTCCTGTCCTTGTGCGTTGGTCATCTCCATTCCCCTGGGCTACTTCGGCGGGATCGGGGCCGCCAGCCGGAACGGAATTCTGGTCAAGGGCAGTAATTACCTGGATGTGCTGGCCCAAACCGGGCACGTGGTTATGGATAAAACCGGTACCCTGACCGAAGGTGTTTTCGAGGTGCAGGAAGTGGTCTTCCAACCCGGTTGGAATAAAGATGAGCTCCTCAGCTGGGTAAATGCGCTGGAAAGTCACAGCACCCACCCCGTAGCCACGGCCATCCATAAATATGCCGGCCCTCCCGACCGCTCCGTGGTGCTGGAAAATATGGAAGAGATAGCCGGGCATGGCCTGAAAGCCGCAGTAAACGGCAAAGAGCTCCTTGCCGGTAATTTTAAGCTGATGGATAAAACGGGGATCAGCTACCCTCTTGACCCGTCGGGTATCGTCTATACGGTCATCGCCATTGCCTATGATGGTAAATTTGCCGGCTACATCACCATTGCTGACAGCATGAAGAAAGAAGCCCTGCCGGCCATCCGGCATTTGCATCAGGCCGGGGTGAAGACCACCCTGCTGAGCGGTGACAAAGATACCGTAGTACAATACGTAGCCAAAGAACTGGGAATAGGCAAAGCCTTCGGTGACCTCCTGCCGGAAGATAAAGTAAACAAAGTAAAAGAAATCAAAGCCGGGAAGGGAACTGTAGCCTTTGTGGGCGACGGGGTCAATGATGCCCCGGTGGTAGCGCTGAGCGATGTAGGGATTGCCATGGGCGGCCTGGGCAGCGATGCTACCATTGAAACGGCCGATGTGGTCATCCAGGACGATAACCCGGCAAAAATCCCCCTGGCTATCCGTATTGGTAAAACCACCCGAAAAATCGTATGGCAGAACATTGGCCTGGCCTTCGGGGTAAAGGCTATTGTGCTTATCCTGGGTGCCGGCGGGCTGGCCACCATGTGGGAGGCCGTATTTGCCGATGTAGGCGTGGCCCTGCTGGCTATCCTGAATGCTGTCAGGATACAAAGAATGAAATTTTGAGGATTATTTGTATTTACAGCATACTTGTTTTATATTAGCAGCAAAATAGCTATTTCATGTCAGACAAACCGGTAGAATATATTTCAAAACACAGCAGCCGCAAAACCGGTAAAGAAACCGGAGAGGGGTCACGTTTAATGGTAAGTGATACAGAAGTATACTACTGGAATACCCGTATGGATAGGGTAAACCTGGTCAGGCGCGGGGTATCTTATCATGCCATTGAAGCCATCAGCAAAAAGATGAATACCCCGGTAAAAAATCTGCTGACACTTCTGGATATCCCTCAAACCACCTACAACAAAAAAAGAAGGGAAAACTCCCTGCTTAGCGGGCGTGATAGTGAATTTATCCTCCTTCTGTCTGAATTAACTGATTTTGGCCTGGAAGTTTTTAACGGCGAAGAACCTAAATTTTTACGTTGGCTGAAAAAGCCCAACCTCTCTTTAGGAGGGCTTACTCCGGAAAACCTTTTAGACTCTGTTACCGGTATACAGGAAGTTAAAAATGTGCTTAACCGCCTGGAATACGGGAACTTCGCCTGATGAAAGTCTACAGAATTGAGCGGGAAAAGTACCTGCCCCATACCCTGAAAGGGATAGGCGCAGCCCGGAGCGGGGGCTTCCGCTGGAACAGTAAAAACACTTACCTGGTCTACACGGCAGAATCAAGAGCACTGGCTACCCTGGAAGTTTCCGTACATCTTGACCTGAGTGAAGATTTGCCGGAAGACCGTTACTACGTAGAGATTGAGATTCCGGATGGTGTGCTTATCCGGGAGCTGGCGCTTACAGACCTGCCTGAAAACTGGGATGCCAAACCTCCGCTTACTGCTACTCAGCAGATCGGCGACCATTTTGTCATGGAAGGCGAGGCAGCCGTTCTGAAGGTACCCAGCAGTATCGTACCTCCTGAATCTAACTATCTCATCAATCCCTACCATCCGGATGCCAAAAAAATCAAAGTAGTCTCCACCCGGAAAATGAGCTTTGACGGCCGGCTGAAAGCCTGATCGGGTATACCGAAGTAGCCTGAAAAACCACCAAATACAAGACGTTGAGGATGAGGTTGAAGGAGCATACTAACGGTATGTGACTGAGACCCAATCCCGAAAACAACGCAGCAGTTGGTGATTTTTCAGACTACTTCTTTAAAATGGCTTGAAGATCAGATCCCTGTAATCTTCCATAGAATTACGGATCACCCGGTGGGCATGCTCTTTTCCATATTCAAAAGCAATAGAGCAGGTCTGGGGCTCATCCGGCAGGTTCTTATAGGTCAGGAAGTAGTGCTTTAAACGCTCTACCACCCCTTTGGGAAGCTCCGAAAGGTCATTATACTGACCGTAAATCTGGTCGCCTACCAATACGGATATGATCTTATCATCCGCCTCTCCTTTGTCAAGAAGACAAAAACCACCGATGGGGCGGGACTGCAGGATAATATTTCCGCTGGTAATATTATGACTGGACAGCACACAGATATCCAGCGGGTCGCCGTCACCCTCCACTACGGCCGCTCCGTTGCCCCGGGCTATTTCAGCCACGCGGTCGCCACAGTACGTCTGGGGAATAAACCCGTAAAGCGCAGGAATAATATTGGAATACTTCTGTGGCCTGTCGATTTTCAAATAGCCCGAATCTTTATCGATCTCGTATTTAATGGTATCGGAAGGAACAATTTCAATAAAAGTGGTCACTTTTTCCGGGGCCTCTAAACCTATTGATATCCCGTGCCAGGGATGCGCTTTATATACTGGTTTCATTTGTATTTTGGAATACGTAAATTTTAATAATCTTTCGGAAAGAAAATAAATAAAAAGTAAAACTAAAAAAATATTTTTACTGTTAGCACGATATATAAACGGATCGCTTTAAACATTATAGTTTTCACTACACATAATACTATTGTATTAAGAAATGAGTAAGCCAAAAGTCATCAAAGACTTCCTGAAATTAGATGAGGATCTTCAGGAGCAGATTCTGGAACAATATCCCAACGGATACGAAGAAAGCCTGATTTTATTTACCGACAGAGACGGAAAATATGCACAGGCCCTGCCCTATGAAACAGAAGACAAATATTACCTTCTGCGCATGCCACCGCTTAAAGCCAAAAAGAATGTTCTGGATGCCGACGGGCCTGCTTCTGATGATGAGGAAGAAGATACTCCCAGCGGGTATACCGACTTAGATACCATGCAGATAGGAGGCGGGAAACGCAATGATGACGATGAAGAATACGATTAATCCCGATTTAACGTTATAATCACAAACCGGGAGGAGAACCCGCTTAAATATTGGGGATGAAAAGACTTTGTTTTTTAATTCTGTTACTGGGTGGCCAGGTAACACTCGCGCAGTCAGGGGGGATAGATTTCGAGTCATCACGATGGAAAGAGATCGTAAAAAAAGCCAAAGAAGAGAATAAACTTATCTTTTTTGATGCTTACACCACATGGTGCAGCCCCTGTATCAAGCTGCAAAACCATGTTTTCCCTGATAAAACGCTGGGGGAGTATTACAACAGGAATTTTATCAATGTCAAATTTGATATGGAAAAAGGAGAAGGGGTATCACTGAGCAGGAAATATGCTATCCAGGTCTATCCCACTCTCCTGTTCATTGATCCCCGCAATGAACGGGTGGTGAATCACGCCATTGGTTTCAAAAGCCCTGAACAATTACTCCAGCTGGCAGAGCAAGCCATTTCCCGGGCGAATTTGTAAAAAGCTGTGAGCTATCAGCTTTCAGCTATTAGCCATTAGAAATTAGCCACACCGGGTGACGGCTCGCCAATCGGCAGCTAGCCGCCTGCAATGAATAATCTGATTTCTAACAGCTAATTTCTAATAGCTAAATTTTATACACATGAAAGACGTATTTATCGTAGCCGCCAAAAGAACTCCCATCGGAAGCTTTGGAGGAGTATTGGCCGGTGTACCGGCTACCGGACTCGGTGCCCTGGCCGTAAAAGGCACTCTTGAAAGCATCGGTTTTGATCCTTCTGCCGTAGATGAGCTTTATTTCGGTTCGGTAGTGCAGGCTAATCTCGGCCAGGCTCCCGCCACTCAGGTAGTACTCGGAGCCGGGTTACCATCTTCCGTTCCCGCCACACTCATCAACAAGGTCTGTGCGTCCGGTATGAAGTCGGTCATGCTGGCAGCAGGGAGCATAGCCTCGGGAGAAAACGAAGCAGTGGTAGCCGGGGGCATGGAAAATATGTCGCAGATTCCTTTCTACCTGGAGAAGGCCCGCTACGGCTATGGTTACGGAAACGGCACCCTCATTGACGGCCTGGCCAAAGACGGCCTGACAGATGTATACCAGCAGAAAGCTATGGGATGCTTTGCCGATGCTACCGCTGAGAAATTCGGCCTGACGCGGGAGGCTCAGGATGCCTTTGCCATCAATTCCTATAAACTGGCGGCTGAAAATACGGCTAACGGCTTCTTTCAGAAGGAAATCCTGCCGGTAGAGATCAAAGATAAAAAAGGGAATATCACCCGGGTAGCAGAGGATGAAGAATACAAACGGGTAAATTTTGATAAGATACCGGCTTTAAAGCCTGTTTTCACTAAAGACGGAACCGTTACCGCCGCCAATGCCTCTACCATCAATGACGGGGCCGCTGCCCTCCTCCTGGTATCCAAAGAAATAATGGAGACAAATCACCTGACACCCCTGGCCCGTATCGTCAGCTATGCCGATGCAGCGCAGGAACCGGAATGGTTCACCACCGCTCCCGTACTGGCTGCCGGAAAAGCATTGGAAAGAGCTGGCCTGGAGATCGGAGATATCGACTATTTTGAAGTCAATGAAGCCTTCGCGGCCGTTCCCATGGCCTTTGCGAAGCAACTGGGCATTCCGGCAGAGAAGATCAATGTATGTGGCGGCGCAGTGGCCCTCGGGCACCCGCTGGGCGCTTCCGGAGCCCGGATCATCGTTACCCTGCTGAATGTTTTGCAAACCCGTAATGGTCGCAGAGGCATGGCCGCTATCTGCAATGGTGGCGGCGGCGCAAGTGCTGTTATTGTAGAAAGGGTATAGTTACTTTAACCGTACCCCTACCGCATTGCTATGGGCCTGAAGCTGCTCGGCTTCAGCCATTTTCATCACCGTACTTCCGATATTCTGCAGGCCTTCTTTCGAGATTTGCTGATAGGTAATTTTCTTCACGAAGCTATCCACCGATACCCCGCTGTAGGCTTTTGCATAACCGTTAGTGGGCAGCGTGTGATTGGTTCCTGAGGCGTAGTCACCACAAGACTCCGGAGTATAATGTCCCAAAAACACGGATCCGGCATTGATCACCTTCTCCCCTGCTTCTTCCGGGTTTTTCACAGCCAGGATCAGGTGTTCGGGAGCATAGCTGTTCAGCAGTTGCATAGCCTGATCTGTATTTTCCACCAGTACGGCCCGGGAGTTTTCCAAAGCACCGTCAGCCATACCCTTCCGGGGCAATAAATCCAGCTGCCGTTGTACTTCAGTAAGGGTATCATCAATCAGTTTTTCAGAAGTGGAAACCAGCAGTACCTGGCTGTCTTTGCCGTGCTCTGCCTGGGAGAGCAGGTCAGCCGCCACAAAAGCCGGATAAGCCGTTTCATCGGCCAGAACAGCTACTTCCGAAGGCCCGGCCGGCATATCTATGGCCACTCCCGATTGGGTGACCAGCTGCTTCGCAGCTGTTACATACTGGTTTCCGGGGCCAAATATCTTATGAACCTTCGGTACGCTTTCCGTGCCGTAAGCCATGGCCGCTATGGCCTGCGCCCCGCCTATTCTGAAAACCCGCGTCACATTACATTTTAAAGCACAATAGTAAATAGCCGGATGATTACCCGGCGAGCAAAGTATGATTTCCTTACATCCGGCTATAGACGCCGGGATGCCCAGCATCAGCACCGTAGAAAAAAGCGGGGCGGTTCCTCCCGGAATATAAATACCCACCTTCTCAATACCTACCGGCTTCCGCCAGCAGGTAACTCCCGGCATGGTCTCTACCCGGTCTTCCGCCCGCATTTGCGACTGATGAAACCTGTAAATGTTATCATACGCCCGGTCTATGGCCTCTTTCAGTTCAGGGTCCAGGCTCTCCGCTGCCGCTAAAAGCTCCTGTTCAGAAACCCGGAACTCATCTATAAGCATGTTATCAAAATCCAGGGCAAATTTCTTTAAGGCAAAATCACCCCGGCTTTTCACCTCTTCCAAAACAGGCTTTACCCTGCTTTCTATTTCACTCAGGTCTAAAACCGGCCGCCGGATGATTTCAGTGGCCTCTTGCGGAGACGGATATTTATATACCTGCATTTTACAGTACCATTTTTTCTATGGGAATCACCAGGATGCCCTGGGCTCCCGCATCTTTCAATGACTCGATCTTCTCCCAGAAATCGTTTTCCTTCAATACCGAATGTACCGAGCTCCAGCCCTCTATGGCCAAAGGCATCACGGTAGGGCTTTTCATACTGGACAGAATAGCCGTGATGGCTTCCAGTTGATCGTTAGGCGCATTCAGCAACACATATTTGTGATCTTTGGCGGTCTGAACAGAAGCAATACGGAACAAAAGCTTATCCAGGATGGTCTGCTGATCTGGTGCAAGGCCGGGATTGGCAATTAAAACCGCTTCCGACCGGAAAATACTTTCCAGTTCTTTCAGACCGTTACTCAGCAGGGTGCTCCCCGAGCTCACAATATCACAGATGGCGTCAGCCAGGCCGATAGAAGGCGCTATTTCCACTGACCCGCTGATCTCGTGAATATGCGCCGTGATATTATTCTTTTGGAGATAATCTCCCAGTATACGCGGATATGACGTAGCAATACTCTTTCCGTTCAGATCTTCGGGAAGTACAAAATCCCGCTCCCTCGAAACGGCTATGGAAAGCCGGCACCGTGAAAAGCCCAGGGCTTTCACCACATCTACTTTCTTTCCGGATTCTACCAGAACATTCTCCCCCACTATTCCCAGATCAGCTACCCCGTCTTCCACGTAACCCGGGATATCATCATCTCTCAAAAACAGGAATTCAGCAGGGAAATTAGAGGAAACAGATCGTAAACGCCCTTTTCCGATCTCTACCTTGATCCCACATTCCCTGAAAAGATTTAACGAGTCTTCACTGAGTCTTCCCGACTTCTGGATAGCTATTTTTACCGTTTTATTCATTAATTCTCACAAATTGGCACAAAATTAGCCCTAACTCTTGTAAATAAATTGTAGATTCTTTAATATTATTGCCGAATTGAAATTTACGGTGCTTTTTCTAAAGGAACTACAAGTTCATATCAAAAAAATCATAACCGAAAGTGCTCCGGTATTTCTTGACTTAACCCTGTATAAAAAAATGAAAAATGTGCAATTAAACTATCACAAGGCGAAAGCCAGTACCTCTATCGTAGAGTACCGCTGGTTTAAAGTCTTAAATGTTATCGTGCTTTCAGCTTTGGTCCTGATCGGAATTTTCAACCTTACTTTCTAAGCGTATTCCCTGAAGATTTACTAAAAGCTGTGTTGCGCTCTTCCTGACTTTACCTATATTTGATATAGATTTTTCTGTATCATGCGTAAGGTTTTTGTCTTCTTATTGTGGTTCCCTTTTCTGTCACAGGGGCAGGTAAAATACTTTGTGTACTTAAAAGACAAAGCCGGCTCTGCTGCCCTTGCCCCTGAAAGCTATTTATCAGACCGTTCCCTTCAAAGACGGGCAAATCAGAATATTGCCCTGACCGATAAAGACCTGCCGGTTTCTGGCGCTTATCTGAAAGAAATCAGTAATACCGGTTTCCGGGTGATCGGGAAATCAAAATGGCTGAACGCCGTGCTGGTAGAAGGAGAAGCCTCACAGATGAATGCCCTGAAAGCTTTGTCGTGTGTAAGCGCTGTGGAAGGAGATGCAGACATCCGTGGAAATACTTCTTTAGGGCAATACGCCCGCATCCGGTCTAAATTCGATTCGCCCGTTACTCCTTTTGACTATGGTGCCGCTTCTCCGCAAATCAAAATGCTGGGGGCCGATACCATGCATGCCGAAGGGTACCGGGGGGCCGGAGTGCTGATTGCCGTTATGGATGCCGGTTTTCCGGGAGTGAATACTGCCGATGCCTTCGCCCACCTCCGTAGCGGGAATAAGATCAGGCACACCTACAACTACGTTCATGAAACTACTGACGTATATCGCGACAGCAATCACGGCACCAACGTATTGAGCATTATTGCAGGTTATCTTCCCGGAAAACTCTCCGGAACAGCACCTGAAGCAGATGTGGCTCTGTATATTACGGAAGATGACCGCGGTAATAATGAATCTAAAATAGAAGAAGTGTACTGGGTATTGGCCGCAGAGCACGCCGACAGCCTGGGGGCTGATGTACTGAATACTTCGCTGGGTTACTATCATTTTACTGACACTACCCAAAATTATTCTTATGCACAAATGGACGGTAAAACCACGATTATTGCCCGGGGGGCAGATTATGCCAGCCGTACCGGGATGATCGTAGTGAATTCAGCAGGAAATGAAGGCCGGAATGAATGGCGGTATATCTCCACACCGGCCGATGCGGAATATGTTATTGCCGTAGGAGCCGTAAACGCCAACCGGCAGAAGGCGGCCTTCAGTTCTTTCGGGCCTTCAGCTGACGGCCGTATAAAGCCTGACGTGAGCGCTATGGGGCAGGCTACTGCGTATAGCTATACCGGATCATCGGTAGTAACAGGCAACGGAACCTCTTATTCAGGGCCGCTGATAGCCGGTTTTATGGCCGGCCTGCGGCAGCAGTTTCCTACCCTTACCGCCCTGCAGCTCCGCGATATCCTGATCCGGTCGGCTGACCGTTATCACAGCCCCGATAATGAATACGGATACGGTATTCCGAATTATACGAGAGCACGCAATATTGCCTACAGTAATTATGTGGTGATGGGAAAAGAACCGGAGAGCCTGCAGATGATTGCTTATCCCAATCCGCTTACTCCCGCCCGGAAACTTACCATTACTATCGGCGGCCGCACAATTCCGGATACCTGGAAGGTCACAGTCTCCGACAGCCGGGGAAGGGTAATCCGGGCCGCTATCGAAAAAAATCGCCTTAATCTGCACGAGCTCGATGACGGGCTTTACCATATTACAATGATGTATGAAGGGAAAATGTATTCGGATAAACTGGTGATAAAAAAATGAAAAACTATTGGCTTACTCAGGAAGAAACGGAAGCCTACCAACGGGACGGTTACGTGATTGTAAGGGGCTTTTTAAGCAATGAGGAAGTAGACAAGCTCTACAAAATCGCTACCGGTGACGACATCGTCAATACCCACGCCATTGACCTGAACGATACCACCGGAAAAAAAACCAGGCTGACCCTGTGGTATAAACCCGGCAACGATGCTTACGGCCTGCTCAGCAAAAGCGAACGAATGGTAAAAAACGTTGACCGCCTCATGGATGGCCACTCGCCGGTATGCCATTTTCACTCCAAACTCATGCAGAAAGAGCCCAAAGTGGGTGGAGCGTGGGAATGGCACCAGGACTACGGCTACTGGTATAAAAATGAATTTCTTTTCCCTGACCAGATGATCTCGGTAATGGTGGCCATCACGGAGGCCAACCGCGCTAACGGTTGCCTGCAGGTGATCCGGGGTTCGCATAAAATGGGGCGCATAGAACACGGCTTTTCGGGAGAGCAGGTGGGAGCATCCCAACACTACGTAGACCTTGCCCTGAAAACCATGGAGCATGTGTATGTAGAGCTAAAGGCCGGCGATGCCCTCTTTTTTCACAGTAACCTCATCCACCGTTCGGAAGCCAACACCTCGGAATATGCCCGGTGGTCTGTTATTTCCTGTTATAACCGGACGGCTAACGTACCGTACAATGAGCCTTCGGGGAGCAGCACCGTACCGCTCGAGACGGTGCCTGACGAGGCCCTTCTGGCATGGGATGCCCCCGGGCACCTCGATGCCTCCAACTTCCTGAAAAAAGAAAATGATCAGGCTTTAAAATAAATAAACTATGGCAAAGATATGTATATTGGGCGGAGGTTTTATCGGCCGGTTTTATGCGGATTCACTCACCGGTAAGCGAACTACCGACCGTCTTACGGTAGTGTATTCCCGCAGTGAAGCCAGCGCGGAACGTTTTGCACATGATTATGAGGTACCTCACTTTTTTACCGGCCTGGAAGAAGCCATCGGGCACCCGGAATCTGAGATTGTAGTGATCGGCCTGCCGAATTTTCAACACGAAGAAGCCGTAAACCTGTGTGTAAAACATAAAAAAGCCGTATTGTGTACCAAACCTCTCGGCAGAAATTCGGAAGAGGCCCTCCGGATGCTCAGAGCGGTAGAAGAAGCGGGCATTTTTGCCGGTTACCTCGAAGACCTCTGCTATACTCCAAAATTCCTGAAATCATTAAAATCTGTGCAAAACGGAGCTATCGGCCGGGTACTTTGGGCTAAATCGAGAGAAACTCACCCCGGTCCGCACTCCGACTGGTTCTGGGACACGGACCTGGCCGGCGGTGGAGCCATAGTAGACCTGGGATGTCATTGTGTGGAAATTTCCAGGAGCTTTATAGGAAAAGACATACGCCCGGTGGAAGTCATGTGCTGGGCCGATACCCAGGTAAAACCCATTGAGGCCGAAGACCATGCCATAGGGCTGGTGAAATATGAAAACGGGGCCATAGGGCAGTTTGAGGTTTCCTGGACTTTCAGAGGCGGCATGGACCTGCGCGACGAAGTGATGGGTACCGAAGGCACCATCTGGATCAACTCCTGGCTCCGCACCGGCTTTGAGATGTTTACCAGCGGGGCAGGCGACGGCTACGTGGTGGAAAAGGCGGAATCGGCCATCGGCTGGCAGTTCCCCGTAGGCGATGAAGCGCATGAACTGGGTTATACCAATATGTTTGTGGATATGCTGGGGGCCTGGGAAAAAGGAGAAGCTCCACAGGAAACATTCTATGACGGCTACGTGGTAAACGCGGTGATTGACGCCGCTTATAAATCTTCCGGAACCAAACAATGGGAACCCGTGGAGCTTCCGCTCTGGCGGGGTCAGACAGGTGTTCAGAAACCCTCCGTATACAAAGAATATGACCAGGACCACTGGCTGATCAAAGAAGAGCGCCTGCCTAATGGTGATCAGGTGACGATCCTCAAAGAAAAGAAATCGGGGAAGATTATTCGGAAGTAAGAGGTGTTTCCTGTGTTGGCAGACACCGGCGCAGGAGACAGCCCGGCTTTACTTCTCTTAAATAGTTTATAAATGCCTTCAGATGAGTCAGGAGAATATCCCCGGACCCAAAAGCCTATTTCAATGCCGTGCAGCACATTTTTCAGTAAAAAAGTTGGAATATTTTGAATATTTCCTTTATAATTGTAATACGAAGCCTGTTAACTAAATAATATGTCATGAATAAACCATTTTTTGAATCGGGGATAGCATCTATTTTTATACCCTCTGACCCTGTCCATCGGTGAATTAATTAGTATTTTCTTTCTTTCATATGTTTTCCGGAATAGCTTCCGGCAGGGCTTTCTTTGTGTTTATCCTATAGTACCTTTTGACCATGATAAAAAATAAAAATCTGAGAACTCTTAATCCCCTGCTAAAATGACCCGTATTTTTCAATTTACAGGTCTCTCAGGAGCAGGAAAGAGTACTCTCTCCTCTATCATCCGGGAAGAGCTTCAATCCCGGGGATATCGTGTTATCCTACTGGATGGAGATGAAATAAGAAAAACCCTATCTGTTGACCTGGGTTTCAGCCGGGAAGATCGGCTGGAACAAAGCCGGCGGGTAGCCCGCCTGGCACAGCAAAGCCGGGCCGACTTCATCTTTATAGCCACCATTAACCCGTATGAAGAGGGCCGAAAATACCTGAAAGAAAATTGCGCTGCGCATTTGATCTGGCTAAAATGTGATATGAATACCCTCAAAAAACGAGACCCTAAAGGACTTTACAAGCGAGCTTCACTCCCTGACGGCCATCCCCAAAAGCTCGCAAACCTTACCGGAATCAATGATCCTTTTGAACCGCCTGCCGCTCCCGACCTGACTCTAGATACCTCACAGGAAACCAGTGACACCTCTGCCCGAAAACTATTGGAATATATTTTGAATAACCCGGCCCTATGAAAAAAATTCACTTCATTTCAGGACTCCCCCGTTCCGGTTCTACCCTTCTGTCGGGAATTCTGACCCAAAACCCCGACATCCATGCCGGCATGAGTAGTCCCGTTGCATCACTGATTAACGGTTGTCTTGAACAGATAGGAGCCGGAAGTGAGTTCTACTCGTTTTTCGACGAAAAGAAACGAAAAACCATCTGTTCCGCCCTCTTTAATGCCTATTACGAGGATATCCCTCATAAAATCATCTTTGACACCAACCGCCTCTGGACGGCCCGTATGCACCAGCTGGTAGAATTATTTGACGATTTTAAGGTGGTCTGCCTTGTGCGTGACCCGGCCTGGATCATGGACAGCTTTGAAAAAATATACCGGAAAAACCCGTTTGATTACAGCCGGATGTTTTCTGCCGGAAACCGGGCTACCGTTTACACCCGCTGCGAAAGCCTTCTGGGAGGCATTGTGGGCATAGCCATGACCGCCCTGAAAGAGGCCTTTTATGGAGAATATTCTGAAAAGCTACTGCTGGTAGACTACGATCTGCTGGCCCGTTTTCCTGACAAAACCCTGAAACTCATCTATGAATTTACCGGCTGTGGCCCATACTCTCATGATTTTGATAATGTGGAATACTCGCACGATGAGTTTGATTATACCCTGGGCGTAAAGGGGCTTCATACCGTAGGCCGTAAGGTTCAGTTTAAAGAAAGAAGATCTATATTGCCCCCCGACCTCTTTCAGAAATACTCGGAAATGGCATTTTGGAAAGACACTGCCGGTAGCGCGGCCCATGTTATTGCACCCAAATAAAACTAAGTAAGAACCATTAAATATAACCTAAACCTTATGAATTTATCAGGCCTTACCAAAACTCTCGGCTCTGCTTTTATGCAGATGGCCATGATGACCACTTCATTGTCGGCCGGAGCCACCCCCTCGGGTTACTACTCGGGAAGAAGGGGCGGCTACAGCTCAGGAAAAAACAAAAGCTACCTGGTGGATCCGTCCATAAAAGGGCTGTCGCGTAACCTCCTGAAGCATCATAAAACCAATACCCTCCCGACTGAACACATCCGTTTCCGGGAAGAGGACCTTTCTGTCCGGCAGCAGCGAACCAAAGAGCTGCTGATTGTAGACCGTAACATTAAGAATTACCGGCAAATCAGCAAGCTGGTTAAAAGGGGCGTGGAGCTGGTGGAGATACCGGAAAACACAGACGGTCTCTCTTTTTTGCTCGATGCCCTTTTAGCCTATGAAAACCTGGAAGCTATACACCTTTTCTCTCATGCCCAAAGCGGCGAAATACTGTTGGGTAATACCCGGATTAACAGCCGGACACTTAATGAGCACCCCGGGTTTGCACAGGTGATCAACCGGTCGGTGAAGGCCGGCGGCGACTTCCTGTTGTATGGGTGTGAACTGGGGAAAGGAGAAGCCGGTGAGGAATTCCTGGAAATCATCAAAGGAAATACCCATGTAGACGTAGCCGCATCTGATAACCTTACCGGCAACGCTGCTCTAAACGGCGACTGGGACCTGGAAATACAGAAAGGAAATATTGAAACAAAGCCTTTGGCTGATTCTGTAGCCATGAAAGATTTTACGGAGGTGCTGCAGAATGTGACGTTTCAGCCCTCCACCTGGAGTGTGGTAAATGTCGGCTTTATGGACAAACGTTTTAAAATTAACGGCATTAATGACGGAACAGCAGGAAATATCAACGCGCAGGTCAGCCAGGGAGGAAAAACTTTAACAATTGACGGCGAATACAACAGTACAGGAGTCTACAGCGGATACTATAATGGGATTACAATTGGACGTTCTGAGAAATCCTTTACCTTAAGCTTTGCCGATGGAAGTACTTTTAAACCTGTTTCTATTGCCTTTGCTGCTTATGACCCCGTAAATGCAACAATCACTACGGATAACGGCGGCAGTTTGAACGTCAACATTCCTTATTCTATGTTTGCTGCCCAGCAAATTGATCTCAGTTCCCTTCCTTCAGGTGCCAGTTCAATAACTATTACTAATAATTCATGGACTCCCTTTGCTATCAACACCAATAATGGTCTTAGTGGTCGTATTGAAAAAATAACGTTCTCTAACATAGGCTCTGGCGCACCCGCTACCACTGCCCCCAGTCTTACCGCCACACCTGTCAACCCTACCTTCACTGAAAACGGAGCGGCTGTTGACCTGTTCAGCAGTGTAACGGCCAACACCCATGATGCGGGGCAAACCTTCCAAAACTTATTCCTGAGGGTCGATAATGTGCGTAACGGGGGCGATGAAATTCTGACCATCGGGGGAACCAACGTGGCGCTGACCAATGGCAATTCCGGCATCATACCAGGCATAGGCACTTATACCGTGTCTGTAGCAGGCAGTACCGCCACCGTTACGCTATCGGGCATGACCCGGGATAATACGCAAATGGAGGCTTTAGTAGATGGCCTGACCTACTACAATACGAGCGATAACCCCGGTAATGCCAGCCGTACCATCACCCTTACCGGCATTGCCGATAGCGGCAGCAGTAATTTTACGGCGTCCCTTAATATAACCAGCACGGTAAGTATGAATGCCGTCAATGACCCACCAGTCATCACCGGGGTTCCAACTACCTTAACCTTCCTTGAAGACACCCAGGCTCCCCTTAACCTCACCGGTATTGCTATTTCTGACCCGGATATAGGAACAGGAAACGTTACAGTGTCTCTGCTGGCCAATAGTGGGTTTTTCTATCTGGCTGTAGGAACGGGAGTGACACTTTCAGGACATGGAACCTCTTCTGTAACGATTACGGGGCAGTTATCAGATGTGAATACCTATCTTAATATTCCCACGAATATCTACTACGTGCCGGCAGATAATATATACGGCAACTCTGCCGCCAGTATTACGTTTATCGTCTCTGACAACGGCAACTCCGGTTCCGGAGGGAGTCTGAGTAGCATGGGGAGTATTTCTATTAACATTACAGCAGTAAATGATCCTCCCAGTCTTTCTGCTACAGGACTGCATCCTACCTTTAGCACTTCAGGAAGCGCCGTAACCCTCTTTAGCGGAGCTAGTGCCAGTACAATTGAACCCGGCCAGAGCTTTTCAGGTTTAACGCTCGCCGTTTCGGGAACAGCCAACGGTGCAAATGAACAGCTCACCATTGACGGAGTGCCTGTTTCACTCGTTCACGGCGTGGCAGGCACCACCCCAACGAATAGCGTGGGGTATACGGTTACCGTTTCCGGGGGGATAGCCTATGTTTCTTTAAATGGTACCCTCAGCACTGCTACCCTTCAAACCCTGGTAGACGGACTGGCCTACGGCAACTCCGACCCCACACCCACCGGTACTACCCGGGGGGTTGCTATCACCTCCGTAACCGATAACGGCGGAACAGATAATGGCGGGATAGCCACCACCTCACTGTTTGTTTCCTCCACTGTAAGTATATGTTCTCCTCCCATTATATCTGGCGACCCTTCTAACCAGTCGGTTTGCGTAAACGGGACGGTCTCATTTTCAGCCACCATAACCGGAGCCACATCCTACCGATGGCAGGTAAATTACGGCAGCGGCTTTTTAGATCTTGGTGATGGCGGGGTGTACTCTAACACCGGCACCAATACGCTTACCATTACCAATGCCAGTGCGGGTATGAACGGTTATCAATACCGCGTCAGAGCTATGAATGGCAGCGTAGATTGTTTCACCAATTCAGATGCCGCTACATTATCCGTTTCAAATATAAGTGCCGGAACATCAAAAGATGATGTGCTTTGCTACGGGACGGAAACGGGTTCTGCTACCGTATCTCCTTCAGGCGGAATCGGCTCCTATACCTACAGCTGGAGTACCCTGCCCGGGCAAACTGCGGCTACGGCTACCGGGTTGGCCGCAGGAACCTACAGCGTCCTGATTACAGATGCTATCGGCTGTGAGCTTACCAAAAATTTTACGATCAACCAGCCGGCAGCAGCGCTGAGCCTTACTTCTGCCTCTCAGACGGCAGTAAGGTGTAACGGGGAAAGCAATGGTGCCGCCAGCGTTAACGCGGCCACGGGTGGCACAGGAGGTTATACCTACCATTGGACAGGCCCGAATACTACTTTCACAGGCCAGGGTACCACTTCAGTTACAGACCTTACTGCCGGTACATGGACCTGTACCGTCACCGATGGCAACGGCTGTGAGGCCACTCAATCCTTTACCATTACCGAGCCGGCCGCATTGGTCGCTACTTCAGGAGGCCAGACCAACGTTTCTTGTAACGGCGGTGGTAACGGCTCAGCCACGGTTGGTGTCACGGGCGGTACAGGTCCCTACACTTACAGCTGGGCACCTTCGGGTGGAACCACTGCCACGGCCAGTGGTCTGGTAGCCGGTACTTACACGGTAACGGTGACCGATGCCAACATTTGTCAGACCACCCAGTCCTTTACGATTACGGAACCAACCGCTCCTTTAGTGGCCGGCTTTGGTTCTAAAACCGATGTATCGTGTACCGGGGGCAGTAATGGTACGGCCTCGGTCAGCGTTACCGGAGGAACCTCGGGATACACCTACAGCTGGAATACCAACCCGGTTCAGACCACGGCTACGGCCACAGGCCTTTCTACCGGCATCTATACCTTAACGGTGACGGATGCTAATGGTTGCGAAGACACCCAATCATTTACCATTACAGAGCCTACTGCCGCACTGTCAGCCAGTTTCGATTCCCAAACAGATGTATCGTGTAACGGGGGGAGTAATGGTACGGCTACCGTCAGCGTGATGGGCGGTACGGGGACCTACACGTATAGCTGGAATACTACTCCTGCGCAGACCACGGCTACCGCCACGGGTCTTGCTGCCGGTCCTTACACTGTAACGGTGACCGATGCCAACGGTTGCAGCGATACCCAGT